>TARA_R110002072_G_scaffold181232_7_pt1 | contig 33027 bp, 30 predicted proteins | sample TARA_R110002072 | Tara Oceans TARA_R110002072 (sample SAMEA4397118) | marine metagenome | biome: Polar Biome; feature: [SRF] surface water layer (ENVO:00010504); material: water (ENVO:00002006), including particulate matter (ENVO:01000060) such as... | depth 5 m
GCGGCGGTCTGCGCCGCCTCGGCCAGCGCGGCCAGCGTCCGTTTGCGCGCCGTGTCGTCGGCGGCCCAGACCAGCGCGGAGGGCTGGACGAAACGCGCCCAGATCGTGGTGTCGCGCGAGCGCCCCGAAGCGGCGCGGGCGAACCGGTCGAGCGAGAGCGCCGCAATCTTGGCGCGCAGCACTATGCCGCCACAGGTCCATTCGCGGTAGCTCACGCGCGGCCAGATCCGCTCGCGCTGCGGGCCGGGCAGCAGCAGGTAGAAGTCGAGCACGCCCTCGAGCGAACCGCTGCGCAGGTTCGAGCCGTAGAACAGCACCGCGCTGGCCCCAGCCTCTTCTGCTAGCATCCGCGCGAAACCCGCCACCTCGGCGCGCGGCGGAGCCTCTGCCATGGCGGCGATGCGGGCGGGGAGCGGCGCGCTCACACGGTGACGAAGGTGAGTTCCGGCCCCTGCGACACGAGATAGCTGCCCGCAGGAAACGCCTCGCCGTCGAGGATGAACTGGTCGTCGATAATCATCTCGAAGGCCTCGGCCTCGCGCTGGTGCAGCCCCGCGCGCTCGAGCCAGCGCGGCTGCCAGCCGGCCAGGATCGCGGGCATGCAGGCCATCAGCCGGCGCGCGGCCCGGTCCATGACCGCCAGCTTGAGCCCCTCGGTCAGATCGCCGAACAGCTTGATGCCCAGCGGCATGCGGCGCAGCGTCGAGGCCAGCAGCAGCTCGCGGCGCGCGGGATCGCCGCGCCCCGAATGCGGCAGCGCCTGCCCGTCGGGCAACAACCGCAGATCCATGCCGACGCCGCGCCGCCAGGGGTTGCGGTCGCTTCCGAACACCACCTGCATCACGCCCCAGGCGGCGGTCATCCCCACCGCGAGACTGTCGAAGAAGCCGTAGCGGTGCGCGTCCTGCCCCGCGCGCACCCCGAGCGTGTAGGCGCCCGCGCCGAGGATGAAGCCGCGCAGCGGCGGACTGCGCCCGTCGAGCGCGGCGATATCGATCGGCCGCCTTGTGACCGTGGTCCCGCTGGTGAAGGCGTCGATCGCATCGCGCAGCGACCAGTCGGCGGGCGCGCCCAGATCGACGTTGAGCGCGTTGGTCTTGCCCTTGGGGAGCACCGCCAGCAGCGGCCAGTCGTCGCCGAACACGCCGTAGCCGCAGGTCAGCACGTCGCGGACCGTCCCGTCGCCGCCGTTGATGATCAGATAGTCGATCCCGGCCGAGGCGAAATCTTCCAGCGCCGCGGCGATCTGGCTGCGCTTCTGGGGCGTCGCGACCATCACGTGGTGGCGCTCGCCCAGCGCGAGGTCCTGGCCCTTGTTGCGGTGGCTGCGCGGGTTGTAGATCACCCCGATCCGCGCGCGGCGCGAGCTCAGCCGGCGCGAGTCCGAACGGCGCGGACGCCCGCCAGCCGGTCGCGGTCCGGCCTCGGACGCGGACACATCCGCAAATTCGTAGATCGAACTGTTCATACGCGCCTCGACGCTGGCCCTTCCCGCTGGCTCGTGGACCCGCGATATAGGCGCACTCTGGGCCATTGCGAGGCGGTTTGTAACCAAATCGTCACGCAAGGCGCAGCGGACCCCGGCATTGCGACCGTGCCTGACAGCAAAAAGGGGGCGAGGCATGACGCCCCGCCCCCTTCCTTCCTGGTCCGCAGGAATGCCCTCGAACCGGTGCGCGGCTTACCAGGAGGCCTGGAAACCGGCGCGCGCGCCGACCTCGCCCGAGTCGAAGCCGACCCCGACGCCGCCGGTCACCGCGGTGCTTTCGCTGACCCGCAGCCCGAAGGACGCCGAGCCCGCGACGCGGTCGTTGTAATAGCCGAAGCCGCCGGCCACGCCGAAGGTCTTGCCCGGCATGATGACCGGCGATTCCATCGCCAGCGCCAGCGCGACGCCTTCATTGGCTCGCCGCGCCTGGGTGCTGTTCTCCTGCGCCAGATCGAACAGCACGCTCTGGCGATCCTGCAGGCCCATGATCGCGCTGCTGTTCCCGGCGATCAGCGCGGAATTGCCCGCGATCGCGGTGCTGTTGGCCTGGACGGCGGAGAAGCTCGCCAGATTGCTCAGCCCGGCGGAGGAGCTGACCCCCAGCGTGCCGTTGGCGTCGGCGGTCACCACCGCGATCGGTCCCATCTGCGAGGTGCTGCTGGCACCCAGCGAGGCGACCACGACCTGGCCGTCATTGGTGGCGGTGGCGCCATTGCCGATCGCGACCGAGTTCACCCCCGATGCGACGGCCTGATTGCCCATTGCGATCGCACCGTCGCCACTTGCGGTGGCGGCTTCGCCGACCGAAACCGAGCGGACGCCCGATGCGGTGGCGAGATGGCCCAGCGCGGTGGCACGCTCGGCGGTGGCGTTGGCGCGCCAGCCATAGGCGGTGGCGCCCGCACCGATCGCCGAGGATTGCCCGCCGACCACCGTGGTCGAGGGCCCGCTGGCTATTGTCGAGAAGCCGGTGGCACCGTCGCGATTGCCGCCGATGGCGATTGAATCGCCGCCGGTCGCCTGCGCGGTGTTGCCGATCGCAACCGAATTGCTGCCCGATGCAACCGAATCCTCGCCGCCCGCGAAGCTCTGGTCGCCCGATGCGGTGGACTGGTGTCCGACCGCGGTGCCCATCGCGCCCGTGGCGACCGCCTGCCAGCCAAGCGCTGTCGAACCCGGCGTGTTGGCAAGGCTTTCGCCGCCGAGCGCGGTGGTCGAGTTTCCGATCGCCATCGCGTCGGCGCCAAGCGCCAGGGCGTCCACGCCGTCGGCAACCGCGCCGTCGCCATCGCCATCGGCGTCGCTGCCGATCGCAATCGCGCCGACCTGCCGCGCTTCGGAATCGCTGCCCAGCGCGATCCCGGCATCGTCGGTGGCCAGCGCGCCGAATGCGCCGCCATCGGTGTTCCCGCCAATGGCAATGCCGCCCCGGCCAAGCGCCGCGGCCGCTTCGCCCATCGAGGTCGAGGCAAAGCCACCCGATTGCGCCAGATGGCCGATCGCGGTGGAGCGTTCGCCGGTCGCCTGCGCCTGCCAGCCGAAGGCGCTCGAACCCGGGTTCATCGCCACGCTCTCGCCGCCGACGGCGGTCGTGGAATTGCCCATGGCGACGGCGGTGTCGCCGACCGCCAGCGCGTCGACGCCGTTGGCGATCGATTCATTGCCGATCGCGGTGCTGAAGTCGGTCTGCGCATCGGCGTTCTCGCCGACAGCGGTCGAGCGGACGCCCTGCGCAGTGGCGAGGTGACCCAGCGCGGTCGCGCGCTCGGCATCGGCGGCGGCACGCCAGCCCAGAGCGGTCGCGCCGGGGCCGCTGGCGAGGCTTTCGCCGCCGATCGCGGTGGTCGAGGGACCGGTGGCGGTGGCCGGAGCGGCGCCCGCATCGTCGCTGCCTACGGCGACGGCATCGACGCCGTCCGCGACCGCGCCATTGCCGACCGCGGTCGCGCCCGCTGCGGTCGCGTCGGAATCGCTGCCGCATTCGGTGGCGTTGGTTTCGGAATCATTGCATTCGGGGGTGGGATCGGCCTGCGCGGGCGAGGCGAGGGCGAACATGGCGGTGCCCGCCAGCAGCGTTGCCGCGAGGCGGGTATGGGTTGCGATCTTCATAATGCTTTCCTTCCTTATGGACCAGAAAGCCGATCGGCGCGGGACATCCCCTCCCCAGCAGGACCCCGCTAGAGGCCAGGCTGCGCGAAACCCCGCGGGTCTCGGCTGCCTTCATGCGATGAAGGCGGGCGCAGCTACCCCGCGGATGGTGCATCGGATGCAGCGCCCGGTAAATTTATCTCGAAGAAATCCGCAAGCCGCTGAAATCCAACGGTCATTTCCTGCCTAGAGGGTCAGACCCGGTCGAGTTCCCCGACCAGCAGGATCGGCATGGTCGGCGCCTCGTGGCGCACGCCGCTGTCCTCCTCGAAGGTGACCGCGAGCGAAGCGCCCCCGACCAGCAACGCGCTTTCCGCTGCCGAGAGTTCGCGCTCGAACCGCCCGCTCTCGGGGATCGCCCCCAGCGAGACCGGCGCGCCGCCGGCGGGGATCACCCACAATTCTGGGGTCTGCCCCGGCTCGGCTTCGAGCCCGGCGATGGTCAGCGCCAGCCTGCGGTTCTCGAGATCGACCACGCTGGCGAGCCTGCGTTCGGCCTCGGCATCCTGCAATTGTGCGATCAGCCGCTCGGACGGCGCGGCGGCGATATCGGGCGGCACCACATCGGCCGGGCGCGGCGTCGCGAGGAACAGCGCCAGCGCCGCCGCGGCCAGCGCGCCACCGGTCGCCAGCGCCGCGAGGCTCCACTTGGATGCGCGACCGTCCGGCAGGACCACGCGCTCGGCGGCAACGGTCCTGCTTTCCGCATCGAGCCGCGCCTCGATCCCGCGCCAGACCGAGGCCGAAGGAAGATATTCGCCGGCCTGTTCGGCCATGGCGGCGAAGCGCTGTTCCCACCATTCGACCGCCTCGGCGAAGCCGCGATCGGCGAGCAACTCGCGCTGCGCAATGGCGAGTTCGCCGCCTTCGAGCACGCCGAGCGCATATTCGCCTGCGCGAATGAAGGGATCGTCGGCTGCCGGGTCGCCGGCGGTGGGATCGAGCGTGTCAGCCACTCAGACAGCCCTTCAGCCCGGCGAGCCCGCGCCTGATCCAGCTTTTCATCGTGCCCAGCGGGACCTCGAGTTTGTGTGCGAGTTCGGAGTGGCTGAAGCCATCGAAGAAGGCGAGCTTGATCGAACGGCGGTGATCGGCCTGCAATTGCTCGAGGCAGCGCGCGAGTTCGGCGCTGTCCTCGCCGGCGCACAGCCAGTCGTCGGCGGGCAGCACGCTCTCGTCGGCGACTTCGGGCAATTCGTCGCCCGCGAGTTCGGCGCTGCGGCTCTCGCGGCGCAGGTCGTTAAGCGCGGTGTTGCGCGCGATCGTGCACAACCAGGCGATCGGGCTGCCCTTGGCGGGATCGAAGCGTCCGGCGCGGCGCCACGCCTTGACGTAGACCTCCTGCAGCAGGTCCTCGGCGCGCTCGCGGCCGCGCACGATCCGCACGATGGTGGCGAACAGCTTGGCCGATGTCATCTCGTAGACGGTGTGAAGCGCAGTGCGGTCCCCCGCAGCGACCCCGGCCATGGCTTCGACAAGTTGCAACCGGCGATCTGACATCGTGCTCCCCTGGGACCGCGCTGGAGCGAAGCGGGCGCGGTGTCAATGAGAGTTCGGGGAAAGCCGGTCGAAAGCACGTCCTTGGGGTGGAACCGTGCGAGACCGGAAAAGCTGGTGCACTCGACAGGTAGATGGTCGGCACTCCGATCATTGGGAAATTTCTATCGAAATTGATAGCTGACGCCCGTCCTCTCCATACTTCCTAGAGGTTGCCCGTTATTGCGGCACGTCTTCTGCAATCTCGGGGCGGGGTCTCGCAGTGGGCGATTGGCGGTATTTTTCGGCCAATTTCACCATATTGCCATAGGCTTGACGCAATTCCTCATGGGCACGGCCCAATTCGGCATGACGTTTTCGCAAAGCATCAGGCTCACCCGCCCGCGCTTCTAGGTTGTCTCTGAAAAGCGCAAGTTGCGCGAGGTGGCGGTTGTATGCACTATCGGGACGCAGTTGCGGGAGTGGCCGGGGAAACGTCAGGGCCATGTCCTGAAAGTCGCGCATCCAGCGCTCGCCTTCTTCCTGCCAGGATTGCAAATCTTCCTCATAGGCATGCAAGGTGCCGTCCAGCTTTTCCTGCGCTGCAGCGCAGCCCGCCGCACCCAGGATCGGCAGTGCCGCCAGCGAAACGGCCAGCAGAAAAGCGGCGGCACCGGGAACGCGCAGCCCGGAAACGCGAGACGGCATAATTCCCATGGTGCGCATCCCTCGATCAATCCGGCCGAACGTCTGAACAAGACAGACGTTCGGCCGGATGGAAGAAGGGCGGCCCTTCTTTCGAAACACCGCCCCTCTCTATTTGCTTAGTGCCAGCGTCAGAAGCGGAATGTCACCGCACCCTGATAGCTCTGGTAGGACAGATCATCGCGCCAAAGGGTCGTTTCCGCCGATACCGACAGGCCGAGATTGCCGGCCTGATAGCCGATCCCGCCGCTTACTTCCGCCCAGTCCTGATCATTGCCCGGCAGGGCGAATGCGACAGCAGGTCCGGTACCGCCGACAAAATTCGCCGTGAAGGCGCTCGGACGGTCGGCGAAATCATGGACGTATTCGGCGTTCAGGAAGGGCCGGAAACCCTGCTTGCCAGCAAGGCTTACCCCGGCGCGCGCCTGATAGCTGTCGTAGTCGCCGACTTCGTAGGCAAGCGCAGGTCCGCCGCCGCGTTCGGCAACCTTCGAGAAGTCGATCCGCGCGGCGCGGAAGGCGACCCGAGGAGTGAGATCGAACATCCCGAGGTTCAAGACCTTGCCCAGACCGGTTTCGGCAGAGAAGACGAATGCCGCATCTTCACCCGTGATGTTGAAGCTGCTGTCGGCCACCGAGACATTCCGGGAAGTCCGGGTGTTGTACACGCCTGCACTGATCTGCGTATCGAGACGGAGATCCGAGAAGGTGGTTACCCCGTAGAGCGTGCCCTGGATGAGCTCTCCGGAAGCCCCGCGACCCGATACTTGCTGGTTCGTATCGATGTCGCTGTAGGTCAGGGCGATGCCGATCGCCCCATTATCGATGGCTTTCTCGAGACCGCCGCCGATGTAGAAACCGTCGAACTGATTCTCCTGCGTGAAGACAGTGCCGGGCATAGCCGCGCTGTCGCCGTCGATATAGCCGCCGGCCAGGAACCCGCTCACGTCGTCGGGAAGGACGCCCTGACGGTCGTATTCGCCAGCACCGACACCCATACCGGTCTGCCCGCCAAGCGACATCGCATTGGTGACGATGCCACTGGGGCGACCCACCACCGACAGACTGCCGCCCATCGAATTGCTGGCGCCCAGTTGGCTAAGGCGACCGCGGAGCAGCGTGTTGGTAACGTTCAGCGCGGCGACGCCCATACCCCCTATGGCCGCCTGCTCACTCGGCGCGAAGCTCTCCAGCGCGCTCTGGATGGTTACGGCGTTCTGCAAATCCAGCGGGCCGTACAGGTCGGCATAGCGACCGTATTGGACACGATTCTGATCGAGCAATTGGGCGAATGCGCTCTGGATCGGCGAGGTGCCGTCGATGACCGAAGCATAGGACGCCGCCGTAATCGAAAGCGTGATCGAGTTCGCGTTATAGGTGAACTCTGGCTTCAGGATCGCGCTGATATCGGGGGATTGGAAGGCCCCTTCATAACCGCCCTCGGCCTGTAGGATGGTGTAGCTGTCGTTGTACCGGACCATAGCTCCGCCGACGGGGTTGAGCAGCACCGTGCCGCCGATGCTGGCGACACCGTTCAGGGGATTGTCGTCCTCGTCGAACTGCGTGGCATTGACCCTGATGAGATCGGAGGCGCCGTTGGGGCCGAAATCGACGCTGTAGAAGCTGCCCGAGGCGAGGATGATATTGCCGTTGAAGTCCAGAGTTCCGATCGAACCCATCGTGCCGGGTGCGACGATGCCCATCATGTTGGTGAAGAACGGAGTCTCCACCGTGCCATTGCCCGTCAGCGCACCGGTGAACAGCAGATAGTCGCCATTGGTCGACAGCGTGCCGTCGACATTCATCATGCCTGCCATCTGTGTGACGTCGATCAGGCTCGTAAGCGATCCGTCCGAAGTGATGTCGAGCGCGGCATTCTCACCGGCGATGGTGAATTTGTCGATGACGACATCGGTATCGAGCGTGGTGGTGCCGGCTGCCGCCAGAGTGACGTCGAAATAGCGCGCATCGACCCGGTCGCTATCCGCGCTGCCGGGCGAGAAATCCCGGTTGCTCGGCACATATCCGCTCGCTCCCGGCAGGCCATTAGCCAGGCTTGCCTGCGCCAGAGCGATATCCGCAGCGGCTGCGGGCTCGATGCCTGCATTGCTGCGCGCATCGGCCAAGACGGTCATCGGATCGACCGCTCCGATGTTGTTGCCGTCAATCTCCAAGCCTTCGGGCTCGGTGATCGGAGTAGCTGGAACGATAATATTGCCTTCGTAATCGACCACATCGCCAGTCGCGAGATCGAAGCAATAGACGCCGTCGCAGACCTGGCCGAATTTCCCATCGGTAGCATCGATGCCTTCGCCGGGCGTATCGGGCACGCCGTTCACCAGCACGCCGTTCTCGTCGAGCACGAAGAAATTGGGGTCGAGCGCGGTCTGCCAGTGATTCGGATCGCTCCAGTTGCCGTCACCCGCCAGCGACTGCGTGTAGCGATAGGGGCTGTTGGCAACGATCCAGTCCCAGAACGGGTAGAGCGGCTGATAAATGCTCGAAGTTCCGTAGGAGGAATCTGGCTGCCCCAAGAAGAACCGCGAACCGCCGGAGAGCACGCCGATCACCAGTTCACGGGCGAAGGTATCGGTTAGAATGAGCGGACCGCCCGAGTCGCCGCCAGCCGTGCTTCCCTCGGGATCGCGCGCGTCATCCTTGAAGAGGTTGAAATCGTAGATCGCCTCGCGGCTCGGATCGTCGAAATCGGTCTGATAGAGATTCTGCGGCAAGCCATAATCGCCCGGCCCGAACAGCCACTGGTTGCGATCGTTCAGCGACCCCAGAATACCGATAACGTTTTCTGCCGCCCGGCGGCGGAAATCGATTCCGGCGGTGGCGCCGGTCGCCCCGACGCCGCTGCGGCCATAGCCGGTGACGCGGACGTCGTAGCCCGTGCCATCTACGGTATCGATGGTTCCCGGCGCCGGCAAAGGCGAGAAGAGCATGGCCCAGGTCGGGACATTGGCTGCCGGGGTATCGAGGACGGCGAGCGCGACGTCGGCTTCCAGGAAGCCTTGCGCCTGCGGGTTCCGCAGAGAATCCTGATTGATCAGCATCTGCTCGACATTATAAACGAAGGCATCGGTTACCGTGCCGAAATCGGCCTGTATCCAGGCGCGGAGACCATCCAGGGCATCGGCCTGGAAGGCGAAGGCAGCGGGCAAGCCACCGCTATTGCTACCATAGGCATCGGCGGGGATGTCGTTGACGCAATGCGCGGCGAACAGAACGGTGCGGGGATTGATCAGCGTGCCGGTGCAGACGAAGCCGTCGGCGCGATAGAACTGACCTACGCCGGTCACATCCACTGCATCGTCGAAGAGCGAACCCGGCTCACCGGGAACGGGTGAATACCCTTCACCTGGGCCTGGAACGACGATCTGGGGCGCTTCGATAGCAAATTCAGGCGCCTGGGCGGAGGCTTCGGAAACAGCGCTTCGCGAAAGGTCGGGGGCAACACCCGCCTCGTTATTGCTGCTGAATGCAGTATCTTCGGCGAATTCAGGCCCAACCTGACCCGCGGCCTGCGCCGCACTGGCCGTAGCAATGCAGATACCAGCCGTTGTCGTGAGCAAGATGAGCCGTCCGCTCAGTTTCTCTGTACCCGAAATCATAATCCAACCCTCTTACTTGCAATGGTATTTAGCCGATTGGTAACACTTCTCTAGGGGTGATCGATACTCAAATGTGCGGTGAGCGATTGCAAAGATCAGGCTGTAACAAGAATGGCACACCCGCCCTCAACTACGCATGGTCGACCTGAAGGCGGACATGAACGAATCGACAAGATCAAGAAAAAATTTGGACAGACCGGCCCCCGCCAAAATTCCTTCGAACGCTTTCGCTCAAAGGCCAGCGCGCGCTCATCGACGGGCAGTGAAAGGCACATCGAAGCCGATATCATACTCCTCGAACGGCAACTGGCCGGCTCGGAAAGGCGCATTACACCTGAGCTTATTGAGCGATTTGCAGCACTCATGCCTCAGCGCCTTCGGGTGGGAGGACCTGCGCCCCAGCGAAACTACGTGCGCAGCATTGTCGGAACGCGCCGGGTCAAGGACCTCATCCGTTCCGACATGGAAGATCATGCGGGATATCATGGCAGGCCGGTCGCGGATCATCGTCAAAACAAAAAAGCCGCGCGGCAAATCGATCGTCGAGGGCGGACCCGGTACAGCCACCGTCCGGTACAGCCACCCGGACGTTGGGCCTCATCGGCGGAATCCTGACTTACGCAATCAACCTTGGAGTGATCGATCACAATCCGGCGCACGGCATCAAGAAGCCGAAGTACAAAGGTTCGAGAACGTAGGTTGACCGAGGCGGAGTATGGTATCCTTGGGGAGATGCTTCGGGAGGCCGAGGCTAATGGTCGCTTCTGGCCGACAAAGGACATTATCCGCCAGATCGCACTGACGGGGTGCAGACGCGGCGAAATCAGCAGTCTCAAGTGGTGCGATGTTGATCTCGACGGCAGTTGCCTGCGCCTTTCCGAGAGCAAGGAGGGAAGGAAAATTTCGCTGTGCGTGCGCTTTTCGGCTTGAAGGATAATCAGCGAACCAGCCCACTGCCGCGCGAACCGCAAAAAATGCTCTGACTGCGGCATATTTACGATGAACTGTCCCATTTGGGATATTCATTGCAGTCCCGTCACGGCGCATCCCCCGCCCACCGCAAATAGCAAGGGATCGCTATGATGAAGAATACCATGATGACCGCTGTGGGGATCGCGCTCATGGCAACCTCGATTTCGACCACAGCTGATGCCAACCCCTTCAGGAACCTTCGCAATTCGGTCGAGAAGGTCAAGAAGGAAGCGCGCGAAGTGGAAGAGGCGGTCGAGACAGTCGAGGAAGTCGTGGAAGCCGTCGATGCCGTCTCCGATGGCCGCGCGCCCTCGCTTCGCGGCAGCTCGAACCACCCGAGCTATCCCAACACCGCGAGCCGCGGAAACTGGAAGGGCCGTGCCCCGGCAGCTCCAGCGAAGTTCGCCAGCATGACCCAATGTGCCAACCTGAACTTGGGCAATGCATTCATCGCGCAGGCTGGCGATTACACTTTTTCCAAGGGTATCAGCACCGAAACCCGTGGCGGCCTGATCGAACGGGAGCCGGTTCAAGCCTCCGGCTGCACCCTGCCCGGTGTCGGGTCGGGTGACGTACTCTACGTCGAAGTCGACAGAGCGAATTTCAACACGCACGAATACGACATGCAGTGCATATCGTTCGATGGGAGTCAGCAGCTCGATAGGGCTTGGGTTCCGCCGACGAACAACTACACCGGCAAGGACGTGATGCTGCACACCGGCCACAGCCTTGGTTTCGAACCGACCGCCACCGGGAGCAACTCTGCCCGTTCGGAAGCCTACGACAAGTACCTCGCTGCGCGTGGTCGAGCCATGATCACGTTCAACATGCCCGAGCTGCACACCGACAAGAGCGGCACGGATTTCTACTGCCAGTATTACAACAACAATACCGGCAAGAGCGCGGTCGCATTTACCTATCGCCGCAGCCCTGTTGGCCGGCCCTGAAATCGGCGCCACCTGATGCAGTCCCGCAAGGCGACAAATTGATCGTCGGTTTGCCGCGTGGCGGGCCCCTCCACCCAATCCTTTGGGGTCCGCCACGCCTTTTTGTCTCGACGGTCTAGTATCGATGGAGGATATTCTATGCGTTTCATCATCATTGCGAGTGCGGTTGCCCTTGCATTCGGCACTGCTCCAGCTGCTTTTGCCCAGTCCAGCGACAGCGAAGTGGTCAAGGATGGCTCTTGTCCCAAGGGCTTCAGCGCCTCGGGCTCGAAGTGCAAATCGGGCAGCAAGGTCGCGATCGTGAAAATCGGCAGTTGCCCGACCGGCTTCAAGACCAGCGGAAACTATTGCGTTGGCGACAAGGGCGACTATGCCGAAGTGCGCGACGGCAGCTGTTCCAGCGGCCTCAAGGTCTCCAGCAAATACTGCGTGAAGAACTAGCATTCAGGTGCCGGCACTCCCGCTCTGTCGGGCGTGCCGGCATCGCATCCCTGAAGCCGCCTAGCGATCATCGAGGGCGCGCGCTTCGGCAAAAATCAGCTCGGGCCTCTGGAACAGGGAAAATCCGCCAAGTCCGGCGATCGGCCCGATCAAATCGACCTGTCGGCGTCTTGCAAAGGCCAGCATCTGCTCGGGCGTTGTCACCACATCCTCTTCCCCGACGACCAGCCTGATTGGGACCTCCCGGCTGGAAAGCCAGCGGGACCAGTCCAGCGTCATCAACGTAAACCCGTGTGCCATCGCCGCACCGAATCTGTCCGGCCGGTTTTCCGCCGAGCGTCGCATCGTCATTGCGATGTCGGGCTGCCTCAGGATGCCCAGATCGACCTCGCTGTCCTGGAACAGACGGTCGACATAATGATGCGCCTGCCCCCGCATCGCCAGCCTGAAAACCGTTCTTACAAAAAGCTCGGAAAATCGCGGACTGCGCTGGCCAAGCAGCATCGGTGCACGCCACGCCGGGTTGATCGGTGTGTCCTGGGCGATTTCCGTAATCGGCAGCGCCATTCCGGCCAGGACCAGACCCTTCGCTCGCCCGGGGAATTGATCGACGAGGGCAAGCGCATAAGCAGTCGAGAGACTGCACGCCACGACAGGGCAGTCCTCGATTCCCATCGCGTCGAGAAAAGCAACCAAGTTGGCGACAAACGCTTCCACCCGCGCCGCTGCATCGAGATCGGCGTATGCACCAGTGTAGAAGGGCATCCAGGGGACCAGAAGCTCCAGTCCCGAATTCGCCGCCGCCTGCTCCGTGCGGGGTGGCAGAAATGGGCCCTCAAGCGCACCATGGAGCATCAGCACGGGTCGGCCACCCCCTTTGCCGTAACGCTCGTAGAGAATGTCCGACCCGTCGGGCAGCGTAATCCCGTGACCGAATGCGCACTGTTTCGACCGGGTGATCCCGGCTTTCTGCATCGCGAAAGAGCTGGCAAAGCCCGCGTACAGGGAAACCAGTTCGCTCTGCGAGCCGATCGCCAGTTTCCTGAGAACGCTCTTGAGCTGATTGCGAGCAGTCCCGACTGCCCGGCCGCGCGCCTGCGCGAATTCGTTCACGGTTCGCCCCTCGACGATGAAACGAACCAGTTCGGTCTCGGCCTGCGTAAGGTCGAGATTTTGCGCAAATTCACGGCCAACCGCGTCGGACCAGGCTAGTGCTATCCGGTGGATGCGGATCTCGCGGTCCCCGTTGCCCGATTGGCGCGTAGCGACCGCGAGGGTTCCTCTGGTATCGCCGTCGCCGAGATGAAAGCGCAGAATAATGGACCCGCCGTTCGGAGGTGAGCGCAAAAGGTTGCGCAGGGCCCGTTCCGTTTCCTTGAGATCGCCCGCCAGCCAGGTACGGAAATCGTCGCCTATTTGAATCGTGTCGCCGTCCTGATCCGGTCCATCGATCGCACTGACGTGGAGCGTGTTGTCGAGGCACAACACAGCGTCGCCGACCGGGTTGGAGGCCCACGGGTTGCCTCCAGATTCCTGCGGCGGCTCCACGCCGAACTTGCTGAAATCGCTCGGCTCAAGGTCGGATATCGCATCGAAGAGGATTCCCGCCTGCGCGAAATGCGCATCGAGTTCCTTGCCGTCCCCAAACCCTGTCTCCAGCGCACGCTCGATGCTGACCTGAAGTTCGGCAAGGCGGGATGGCTCGGCAACGATCTGGTAGGCCTGACGGATCATCTCGTCGGTATTGCCGGCCAAGGTTTCTTCTCCTGCTCCGCAAGGTCTTCAGCCTGCATCGAGCGCGAGCAGCAACACACTTGTTGGACGTGCGCAGTTGGGTTCAGCCCTCACGCACGGCCATATCCTATCTGGGATATTATCCTATCTGGGATATTCATCAACCAACCTGCGCAAGTGAAAGGATGTGTTCGTGTTCGACCACGCGCCGGGCGCGATGAGCGGGTTCGACAACCCGAACTCCAACGCCAATGTCGACACCATCCTCGACTTCACCAGCGGCGAGGACACGATCGAACTGGCAGGCAGCATCTTCACCGCGTTGTCCGAAGGCACGCTCGATCCCCACGCGTTCATACTGGTGACCGAGGCGCAGGATGCCGACGAGCGGATTATCTATGATCCCGATCCCGGCAACCTGTTCTACGACGCCGATGGTGCAGGCGGAGCAGACGCGGTGCTGTTCGCCGTACTCGACAGCAACGCGCCGATCGCTGCGACCGACTTCGTCATCGGCGCGCCCTAATCCAATACCGCTGAACCGAAACACGGACCGGTCGCCCCAACTGCAGGGGCCGCCGGTTTTCATCTGATCGATTTGTGCGAAGCTGCTGGATCGTACGCAGCGCCGATGTCAGCTAGTCACTGATTTCAGACAAGAGCGGACCTGCCGCTCTTGGCCCACTTTAAGACAGAAATTTCAGGAATGGTGCACCCGACAGGATTCGAACCTGTGACCTTCGCCTTCGGAGGGCGACACTCTATCCAACTGAGCTACGGGTGCGTTGTGCTTACACGATGCTTACGCGGAAAGAATTGAGATGTGAACCCAATCCTTAAATTCACCTAAGCCTCTCATTTTGCCACAAATTCCTTCAAATCTAAACGACAGAACCGACTTGACCTCTGCCTTCGGAGGGCAGCGCTTTTTCCAGCTGAGCTACGGGTGCATGCTGGCCAGACGGTGGAGCGGCGCTCTAGCAAAGCGTGCTGGCTCGCGCCAGCGCTTATCGCGGAGGTCGCGCGCCGGCCAGCGTTAGCGATTTGGCAAGCTCGCCGGGCTAGCCTCAAGGGCATGAACGCGCTCCGCCATGAATTCGACCTCGCCCACGCCGCCATGCTGCCGCCACTCGGCGATGCCGGCCTCGCGCCCGCACCGCTCGCCACCGAGCTGGAGGCGCGCTGGGAGGCGCTCCACGACGCCGCCGATGCGGTGGCGCAGCTCGCGCAGCTGGCGCATGAGAGGCCGGTCGGCGCGATCGCCACGCTCCCCGCTCGTGCGGCGCGCGCCGGGGGCTGGCGCTGCGAGGCAGTCGCCAATGGGATCGACGATCTGGCTCTGGTGATGCAGACCGGGCTGCGCGCGCTGATCGGTGCCGCCGACAACGGCCGCGACACCACCGCCGCGGCGCTGACGCTGTGGCGCGAATTCCACGCCGCCCGCCAAGCGATCTGCGCTTTCGTCGAGCCCGAGCTGACCGCCGCCTGAGCCTTCGCTTCTCGCGGCGCATACCCCCGCGACCTTGACGAGGTTGCCTTTTTGTTCCAGCGCAGCGGCATGGCCGACTCGCTTGCCCCCGCCCTCTCCCGCTCCTCCGATCCCGCGCTCGATTCCGAGGCCGCGAGCGCCCGCGCCGTGTGCCGCGGGATCGCGCGGCTGTTTGCGCGCAACGATATCTGGTGCCTGCCCGAGATGCCGCTGCGCGGCGGCCGCCGCGCCGATCTGATGGGGGTCGACCCCAAGGGCCGCGTCATCATCGTCGAGATCAAGGTCCAGCGCGGCGATCTGCTCGGCGATAGCAAATGGCCCGATTATCTCGATCATTGCGACCGCTTCTTCTGGGGGGTGCCGCCCGGGCTCGATCGCAGCCCGCTCGACGGCGAGGCCTACCGCCCCGATTGCTGCGGGGTGATCGTCGCCGATGGCTATGATGCGGAAATCCTGCGCCCCGCCCCGCTCCACCCGCTCGCCGCCGCGCGGCGCAAGGTCGAGGTCGAGCGGCTGGCGCGCGCCGCGCTGCGGCGGCTGACCGTGGCGGGCGACCCCGACTGCGCGCCTTGGGGCCAAAGCGAATAGGCAGGCGACCAGCACCCGCCGAGCGCGCACTAACTTCTGTCCTGCCCGCGCGGATTGCGGCATAGGCGGGGCCGCCATGCTCGCCGCCATCCTTCTCTCCACTCTCGCGATGACGCTGATCGTCGCGCTGCGCTATCTCGCCACCAGCGGGTTCTTCGCCTGGCTGACCGCGCGGCGCAGGCCCGGCTACCACGCCAGGCTCGGCCCGCAGATGCGGCGCGAGATCGCCTGGTCGCTGGCTTCGGCGGCGATCTACGGGATCCCCGCGGGTATCGTCGGCTGGGGCTGGCAGGAGCGCGGCTGGACGCAGATTTACGGCGGCTGGCAAGAGTTTCCGCTGTGGTATCTGCCGCTCTCGGTGCTGCTCTATCTGTTTGCGCACGACACCTGGTTCTACTGGTCGCACCGCTGGATGCACCGCCCGAAGCTGTTCCGCTCGATGCACGCGGTCCATCATGCCAGCCGCCCGCCGACCGCCTGGGCGGCGATGAGCTTCCACCCCTACGAAGCGCTGACCGGGGCCTTCGTGATCCCGCTGCTGGTGTTCGTGATCCCGATCCATGCCGCGATGCTGGGGCTGGTGCTGGCAATCATGACGGTGATGGGGGTGACCAACCACATGGGCTGGGAGATGTTTCCGCGCCGGCTGGTTCACTCGCGGTTAGGAGGTTGGCTGATAACCGCCAGCCACCATCAGCGGCACCACGAGGAATACCGCTGCAATTACGGGCTCTATTTCCGCTTCTGGGACAGGGTCTGCGGCACCGATAAAGGTCTGAGCAGCGCCATATGAAACTTGCCTTTTCCCTGCTCGTGCTGCCGATCGCCGCGCTGTCGGGCGCCGCCGGGCACCCGCATAGGGGGACCGATGTCACCGTCACGGTAACGCAATTGCGCAGCGCCGACGGGCAGGTGCGCGCCTGCATGACCGGCGACCCGGACCGCTTTCCGCAATGCCGCAGCGGGACGGTCTCGCACCGCGCGGTGGTGGCGGCGCACAAGGGCGAGGTCACCGTCACCTTCCCCGATGTCGCCCCGGGCCGCTATGCCATCGCGCTGCTCCATGACGAGAACTCCAACGGCAAGGCCGATCGCGCGCTCGGCATGATGCCCAAGGAGGGCTTCGGCTTCTCGCGCGATGCCAAGGTCCGGATGGGCCCGCCGCGCTTCGAGGAAGCGGTGTTCGAGGTCGCCGAGAGCCCCAAGGCGATGGCCATCAAGATGCGCTACATGTTCTGACCGGCTGCCCGAAACCATGCCGCGGGACAATCGCGCCCGATGGTTAGGGATATGTTTACCACGGCCCGTCACAAGCAGGATGCAGACCACCACGCCCACAGGGCGCGCTTTCAGGGGTAGCATCGACGATGGACAGGCTAGGCGGCAGTTTCGGCTCGCGCGGAGCGTATGACGACGAGCCCGACTTTTCCGGCCCCGATTTTTCCGGCCCCGACTTCCACGGCGAAGACGACGACCCGATCGTCGAGGGGCCGCCTTCGCCGGTTGGGCAGGACGAGCGCCGGATGCAGGTGCGCGCCTACAACCACTGGGCGAGCTTGCTGGCCGACCGCAGTTTTCCCTCGATCGAGGATCTCGATCCCGCCTCGCTGAAGGATTTCGGGCCCTATTCGGTGCTGCTCGATTTCACGCAAGGGGTGGAGAACCCCGGAATCGAGTATCTGGGCGAGCGGCTTGCCGAGGAATGCAGCGCGCAGGACGCAACCGACGCAACCCAAGCGATCGACGCGGTGTCCGAGATCCCTGCGCGCTCGCTGCTCAGCCGCATCACCGACCATTACATGCAGATTCTCGCCAACCAGGCGCCGATCGGGTTCGAGGCGGAATTCGTCAATCAGCGCGGCGCGACCGCACTCTACCGCGGCATCCTGCTGCCCTATTCGAGCGACGACGAGACAATCGATTTCATCTTCGGGGTGATCAACTGGAAGGAAGTCGCCGACCAGCAGACCGCCGATGAATTGCTGCTCGAGATCGGCCAGGCGCTCGAGGCGGACGCCGCCGCGGATGCCTATGGCGACGAGGACAGGGACGGGGACGAGCGCGAATCGCTCGCGCATGACGTGCTCGTCTTGAAGGAACCGGTTCTGATGCACCGCGAAGCGGACGAATTGCCCGCGCCGGCCTTCGGTGGCGCCGGCTCCCGGGATGGGTCCGGCTGGCCGGTGCAGCAGTGGGACGATGAAGAGGGCGAGGGCGAGGACGAAGACGAGGACGAAGCGCCGCAGGGCGATTGGAACCGCACCGCCATCGGCGAAACCGCGCGCGATTACGGGCTCGACGAGGAGTATGACGAACCCGAGCCGGAAGACGTCGACGAAGTGGTCGATCCGCTGGCCGACGACAGCGTCGGCACCGGGCTGTCGGCGCTGATCGGGCGCGGGACCAGGCCGCGCCCGACGCTCGATCTGCCCTCGGCCTATGATGACGAAGACGCTGCGCCGGTGCCGCAGGCCTACGAGCCCGCCGAGCACGATCCGCAAGTCGGCTTTGTCCCCGCGCCGATTTCGACCGGCAGCGACGCCCCGGAAGACGATGAATTCGACATCGACTCTTCCCCCACCGGAGAAAGCCGGGATGAGGCGCCCGGTCCGGGTGAAGCCGAGGGTCTCTACGACTGCCTCGCCGCGGCGCGCGAGCTGGCGCTGGTCGCCAGTTCGAGCGAGGACCGCAGCCGCGATGCGCTCTACCGCGCGGTCGGACGCGCCTATGATTTCAGCCTCGAGGCGGCCGCCGATCCCGAGGGTTTCGACGAACTGATCGCCGACAGCGGCCTGAAGGTGCAGCAGCGCGCGCCGATGACCCCGGTGGTCAAGCTGGTCTTCGGCGCCGATTACGACAAGACGCGGCTGACCGAATACGCCGCGGTGCTGAGCCATGCCCACCGGCTGCAGGTGACCCGCGGCTCGCTGGCGCGCTATCTCGGCGAGGCCGAGGGCGGGCTCAAGGGCGTGGTCCAGGCCGAGCGCCGCGCGCGCCGCGAGGAAGCCGGCGAAAAACTCGACGACGGCGCTTCGGTGCGCGATTCGCTGGCGAAGAAGCTGCGCGCGATCGAACCGCTCGCGCTCGACGATCTCGATCTCTCCGGGCCGGAGTTCGCGCTGGTGATGGTCCGCCGCACCGAGGACGGCGAATTGCTGGTGGTGGGCGAGGTGCCCGAAGACGTCCCGCTGATCGAACGTGCCGCGCGCAAGCTGCTCGGCTGACGCGCGAGCCAAAGCGATCGAGGGCAACGACCACTTCGTCATCCCAGCGAAAGCTGGGATCGGTCTCGGGGACGCGCTGGATCTGAGACCAGGCCGACAAAGATCCCAGCTTTCGCTGGGATGACGCTTCGCCGCAGATACCGGAACCAGGGGCTATCCAGTCGCGAATCGCCAAGCTAGCGCAGGGCGATGGCTCTGTTTCCTACCCAGCCCGTGCGCATCCAGCCCTATTTCGGCTACCGCAACCGCGAGCGGCTGACGATCTCGGCTCGCGCTCTGCGTGCGCCGCGACCCGGCTTCGACGGCAGCGGGCGGCTGCGCGCGATCCGCACCATGCTGTCGCAATTCGCCTCGCACGAGGTGGCCGATCTGCCGGTCGATCTGGAAATCCAGCATCCCGACGGACGTCGATTCCAGCACCGGGGCGTGACCGACGAAGAGGGCTTCGTCCATTTCGACGTGGAGCTCGAACCCGAATGGGAGCTCGATGCGCACAGCCAGTGGGAGGTGGTCGCCTTTCGCTGGGACAATCGCGATGGCGAGCAATGCGTCGAGGGGCATGTCCTGGCGCCGGGGAGCGAGGCGATGCTCGGCGTGATCTCGGATATCGACGACACCATCATCGAGACCGGGATCACCGGCAGCTTCCGCAAGATCGCGCGCAACTGGCGCCGTGTGGTGATGCAACTGCCCGACGAGCGGCTGCTGGTTCCCGATGCCGACGTCTTCTACAACGCGCTCGGCGGCGGCGCGGTGCTGCGCACGGGCAAGGCGCATACCGGCGACCGGCTGGCGGCGACGCATCATCCCTTCTTCTACGTCTCCTCGAGCCCGTGGAACCTGTTTTCCTATCTGGTCGCGTTCCAGAAGAGCCGCGGCCTGCCGCTCGGTCCGCTGATGCTGCGCGACTGGGGGCTCGACCGCAGCACCTTCGGCAAGGGCAGCCACGGCGCGCACAAGATCGCGGCCATCGCCGAAATCGTCGAGACCTATGATTCCCTGCAATTCGCGCTGATCGGCGATGATTCGCAAGGCGATCTGCTGGCTTTCTCCGAGGTCGTGGCGACCCATCCGGGGCGGGTGCGCGCGGTCTTCATCCGCCGCGCGGGCGATCCGCTCAGCCCCGAGGAGATCGCCGCGCAATCGATGATCGAGGCGGCGAACGTGCCGCTGTGGCTGGGCGACAGCTACACCAGCGGCCAGCAATTCCTGCGCGCGATCGGCCTGTCCCACGACGGCGAGGCCGAACGGATCGTCGAGGCGGTCGAAAAGCCCGCCAACACTGGTACGGGCACGGGCACGAGCACGGGCACGGCAAGCGCGCCGCAGCCGGAAGCATGAAGCCAATGGCGGCGTGGACGCTGGGCGGGATAGCGGCGCTGCTGGCGCTGGGCGGGCTCGGCTTCTGGATAGCGCTGCAGCTCAACAGCGTCGCCGTGCTCGATACGATCGACCGACTGACCGGCGGGACCCGCGATGTGACGCGCGTTGCGCAGGTCCGGCTGGGCGAAGCTGCGACGCAGACGCTGTCGCTTTACCGCGCGCGCGGGATCGCCGAGCCCGCACCGGTGCTGTTGTTCGTCCATGGCGGCAGCTGGGAGTGGGGCGACCCCAAGGATTACGGCTTCGTCGCGCGTTCGCTCGCGCCCGCGGGCTATGTGGTCGCGCTTGCGGGCTACCGGCTGGGCGAAGAGGGTCGCTACCCGGCCATGCTCGAGGATACCGCGCAGGCGATCGGCTGGCTGCACGCCAATGCGGTACGCTATGGCGGCGACCCCGGGCGGATCTATCTCGCCGGCCACTCGGCGGGCGCCTACAACGTCGTTCAGGTCGCGCTCGAACCGCGCTGGCTTGCCTCCGAGGGGGTGCCGGCGTCGGCGATTCGCGGCGTGGTCGGCATGGCGGGTCCCTACGACTTCTTCCCCTTCGACAAGGATTCGACCCGCGCCGCCTTTGGCGATGCGCCCGACCCGCAAGCCACCCAGCCGATCAACCATGCGCGCGGCGACGCGCCGCCGATGCTGCTACTGGCCGGGACCGACGACACCACGGTCAAGCCGCGCAACACGCGCGCGCTCGCAGCGGCGCTGGAGGACCTCGGAGCGCCGGTCGAGGCGCGCTATTATGACGGGTTCGACCACAGCGATGTGCTGGTCAGGCTGGCGAGTCCCTGGCGGCGCCAGCCGGGCCTGCGCGGCGACATCCTCCGGTTCCTCGACCGCACCGCGCAGGCTTCAGTTCCGGTTCAGGGCGAAACCCGCTAGCAAGACCGCGATGCGCATCCTCGCTCATGTCTTTGCCTTTTGCGCGCTGCTGGCCCTCGGGGTTCAGCCGGTCGCCGCGCAATCCATCCTGCGCGACGCCGAAACCGAGGATTTCCTCGACGAGCTCGCGGCGCCGCTGATCGAGGCCGCGGGGCTCGAACCCGGCAATGTCGATATCGTTCTGATCAACGACCCTTCGATCAACGCCTTCGTGGCCGGCGGGCAGGCGGTCTATCTCCACAGCGGGCTGATCGACGCCGCCGACACCGCCAACGAGGTCCAGGGCGTGGTCGCGCACGAGCTGGGCCATATCACCGGGGGCCACATCATCCGCCAGGGCGACGGGATGGCGGCGGCGAACCGGATCTCGATCCTGTCGCTGATTGCCGGGCTGGGCGCCGCGCTCGCCGGCGCAGGCGATGCCGCGATGGGGGTGATGATGGCCGGCCAGCAGGCGGCAATGGGCAAGTTCCTCGCCTACAACCGCGGTGAGGAATCCTCCGCCGATGCCGCCGGCGCGCAATATCTTTCCGATGCCGGGATCTCGGGGCGCGGTTCGATCGCCTTCTTCAAGAAGCTGCAGAACCAGGAGTTCCGCTATGGCTACAGCCAGAGCGACGAGGCCGCCTTCACCCGCACTCACCCGCTATCGGGGGACCGCATCGCCCGGCTACGCGACACCTATCAGCGCGATCCCGCCTGGGAGGAGCCCGAGGACGCGCGGCTGGAGCGCCGCTTCCGGCGGATCAAGGCCAAGCTCTCGGGCTATCTGGAAGAACCGAGGCGCACGCTCAACAGCTTCCCCGTCAGCGACACCGGTGTGCCCGCGCGCTATGCCCGCGCCTATGCCTATCACAAGGCCGCCCGGGTCGATCAGGCGCTGGCCGAAACCGACGCGCTGATCGCGCAGGATCCCGACGACCCCTATTTCCTCGAATTGCGCGGCCAGGTGCTGCTCGAATCGGGCCGCGCCGAGGAAGCGCTCGTATCGCTGCGCCGCGCCACCGAACTGACCCGGGCGGAACCGCTGATCGCCACCCTGTTCGGCCATGCGCTGATCGCCACCGAGGACCGCGACAATTACGCCGAGGCCGAGGAAGTGCTTCGCGCCGCGGTGGCCAAGGACCGGTACAATCCCTTCGCCTGGTACCAGCTCGGCGTGGTCTATGCCGCGCGCGGCGACATGCCCCGCGCCCGGCTCGCCAGCGCCGAACAGCAGGTGATGAACCGCGAATATGCGATGGCGCTGCGCAGCGCGCAGGCCGCCGAGGCGGGGCTGCCCGAGGGGACGCCCGACTGGCTGCGGGCGCAGGATATCGGCATGCAGGCGCGCGCGCTGATCGAACAACAGACCGATCGCGGCGGCGGACGACGCTGACGCAGCGGGGGCAGGAACACATGAAAACCCATCTTATCACTGCGCTGCTGGCGCTGGTCTTCGGCTTTGCCGGCGCGGCGGCATGGTCGCTCAGCGGCTTGGGCGATGCGCAGATCCGCGACTATCTGGTCGCCAACCCCGAAGTCCTGCCCGAAATGGCCGGAGCGCTGCAGCAGCGCGAGAGCGAGAGCCGGCTGGCCGAGGTCGCCGACGAGGTCGAAGCCCCCTTCCCCGGCGCGGTGCTGGGCAATCCCGAAGGCAGCCGCACGCTGGTCAAGTTCACCGATTACGGCTGCACCTATTGCCGCGCCGCCGAGGCCGACGTCCAGAAGCTGATCGCCGAGAATCCCGAGCTGCGCGTGGTGGTGCGCGAATGGCCGATCTTCGACGGCAGCGAACAAGCAGCGCGCATGGCGCTGGCCGCGGCCAGGCAGGGCAAATATCCGCAATTCTATTCGGCGATGTTCGAGCTCGGCCCGCCCTCGCCCCAGACGGTGGAGGCCGCAGCGCAGCGGGCCGGACTCGATCTGGCGGCGGCGCGGTCCTATGCCGAAAGCGAGGCGGTCACGCGCGAACTGGCGCAGAACATGGGGCTGGCGCAGCAGCTCGGCTTCACCGGCACGCCGAGCTGGGTGAGCGGCGAGCAGATCTTCCAGGGCGCAGTGGGTTACGAGGCGCTGGCCGAGGCGGTCGCCGCCGACGCACCGGCGTGATCCGGCGCTCTGGCCTGGCTGCGCTGGGGCTGGTGCTGGTGCTGGGGGCTCCGCTGGCTGCACAGACCATTCAGCTCCCCGCCGGCACCGCTCCAGGCGAAGCGCCAACCGAACTCTCCGACCTGCAGGCCCGCGACGCGCGGCTGTTCGCGGTCGGCTGGCGGCTGGTCACCGCCAATGCACCGTTCTGCGAGCGCGCGATCTCCGCAAGCGGCGCGCTGCTCCACGATGCCGCGGCCTACGACCGGCCCGGCGCGGTCCGCAGCGAATTCGGGCTGAGCGGCGATATTGCGGTGCTGGCGGTGGCGCCGGGTTCGCCCGCGGCGCTGGCCGGTCTCGCCGCCAACGACACGCTGCACGCGCTTAACGGACGGGTGCTCGAGGAGGCCTTCCCGCCATCCGATCCCGCCTGGCAGCGGCTGGTGGATATCAAGGATGCGCTCGATTCGGGCCTGAGCGAGGGACCGGTGGCGCTCGAATGGAGCCGTCCGGGCGCCGCGAGGATGCAGGGCTCGCTCACCGGAATCCCCGCCTGCGCCAGCCGCTTCGAGGTGCTGGCCAGCGGCTCGGGCGCGGTGGCCGATGGCGCGCGCGTGCTGCTGGGGCGCGACTTTCCCGGTTTCGCCTATCCCGAGGACGAATTCGCCGCCGGGATCGCGCATGAGCTGGCGCACAATCTGCTGGGCCATCGTGCGCTGCTCGAGCCGCTGGGCCGCCCGCGCAGCCTCGTCCGCCTGACCGAACGCGACGCCGACCGGCTGATGCCGTGGTTGCTCGCCAACGCCGGCTACGATCCGCACGCCGCCGCGCGCTTCATGAAGCGCTGGGGGCCGCGTCACGGCGGCGGGCTGTTTCGCAAGCGCACGCACGACGGCTGGGACGAGCGGGCCGAGTTCATCGCAGCCGAGATCGCGATCGTCGAGCGGCTGATGGCGGCGGAAGGCAGCGCCGACTGGTCGCGCCATTTCGTCGCTCAGGCCAGGGCGGAAGCCTCCGACTAGGCGGCTTCCTCGTCGAGCGCCTTGGCGTATTGGCTCGCCAGCGGCTTCGCCATCACCCGGCGCACCATCGGTTCGAAGAATTCCAGCGGCTCGCTTTGGTAGTCCGGATCGAACGCGGCCTGGTCGTATTTCTCGCAGAATTCGCGGCAGGCTTCGTAGTGCTCGTGCCCCTCGAAGGCGTCGCGCGCGTTGCGGTCCATGCCCAGATGGTGGAAATAGTAATAGCCCTGGAAGGCGCCGTGGTTCTGGCAGATCCAGTGCAGCTCCTCGCTGACGAAGGGCTTGATGATCGCGGCGGCGACCTCGGGGTGATTGTAGCTCCCCAGCGTGTCGCCCATGTCGTGGAGCAGCGCCATCACCACATAGCGCTCGTCGCGGCCGTCGCGGTGCGCTCGGGTCGCGGTCTGCAGCGAATGCTCCAGCCGGCACACCGGAAAGCCGCCGAAATCGCCGTCGAGCAGCTTGAGATGCTCGAGCACGCGGTCGGCGACGCCCTTGGCGAAGGCGCGGTATTCGCCGCCGATGATCGCCCAGTCTTCCTTGGTGCCCTGCTTCATCTCGCGGAATTTCGCGCGCTCGGCCACGGCGTGTCTCGTCTGTTCGCTCACATCCATCGCATCTCTCTCCGGTTCCCGCGTCGAGCCTATAGCCTAGCGACTGGCCTAGCCAGCCGCAAATGGGCTAAGGGCTGAGCACAATGGCGGTCCTGCCCATCCAACCGACGCCCTTCTTCGCCAACAAGAACCGGGCTTTCTGGTACCTGCAGATCTGCGGGTGGGGCGGCGCGTTCCTGCTGCGCGCGATTTCGGCCTTCGCCAACGAACAGCCGCTCGACTTTCTCGTCATCATCCTGATCCAGGCGGTGACCGGCTTCTCGCTCAGCCTGGTGCTTGCGGTGATCTACCGCCAGCTGATCAATCGCCGCCCGCTGGTGACCTGGAGCTCGACCGCGCTCGCGCTGGTGCTGGCGGTGGGGATCCACGCCTTCATCGACAGCTGGGTGCTCGATCTCGCTCGCCCCAGCGGCGAGACCGATTTCGTGCGGCTGTTCGTGGGGATTTATTTCTACGATCTCACCGTGCTCGGCGCATGGTCGGCGCTCTATTACGCGATCAACTACTTCCTCCAGGTGGAGGAACAGGCCGACCGGCTCGAGCGGCTCGAGATGCAGGCCACCAGCGCGCAGCTCGAGATGCTGCGCTACCAGCTCAACCCGCATTTCCTGTTCAACACGCTCAATTCGATCTCCACGCTGGTGCTGCTCAAGCAGACCGAGCCCGCCAATGCGATGCTCACCCGGCTTTCCAGCTTCCTGCGTCACACGCTGGTCAACCAGCCGGGCAGCAAGGTGACGATGGCACAGGAGGTCGAGACGCTGATGCTCTATCTCGACATCGAACGGATGCGGTTCGAGGAGCGGCTGCAGACCGAATTCCAGGTCGATCCGGTTGCCTCGCAGGCCTGTATCCCCTCGATGCTGCTCCAGCCACTGGTCGAGAACGCAATCAAATACGGGGTCAGCCCGCAGGAGGAAGGCGCCACCATCAGCCTGGTCGCGCAGATCATCGGGCCGCGGCTGCGGGTGACGGTGTCGGACACCGGGCCCGGGATCAATCAGGGGATCAACCAGGGGATCAATCAGGGCGGATCGGAAGGCCTGCCGCCGACGCTGATCGGGTCCTTGCGGCGCAGCACCTCCACCGGCGTCGGTCTGGCCAATATCCGCAACCGGCTGGCGCAGGCCTATGGCGATGATCACCGTTTCGAGATTCGGTCTCCCGACAGCGGCGGGTTCACCGTGCTGATCGAGATTCCCCACGAACCGGCCGAGTCCGCAGCGGACGAGCCGGGCACGTTTCCACCGCCGACGCGGCAACCGGGCGAGGGTCCGTCCGTTGTCGGACTGCCACTGCCGGAAAGGGCATAGGAAAACATGACTATCCGCACCATCCTCGTCGACGACGAGAAGCTCGCGATCCAGGGGCTGCAATTGCGGCTCGAGAAGCACGAGGACGTCGAGATCATCGACACCTGCCAGAACGGCCGCGAGGCGATCCGCGCGATCAAGACCTTGCGCCCCGATCTGGTCTTCCTCGACATCCAGATGCCCGGTTTCGACGGCTTCTCGGTGGTCCAGGGGGTGATGGAGATCGACCCGCCGCTGTTCGTCTTCGTCACCGCCTATCAGGAACATGCCATCCGCGCCTTCGAGGCCAATGCGGTCAATTACCTGATGAAGCCGGTCGACGAGGACAAGCTCGCCGACACGATCGAGCGGGTGCGCAACCGCCTCGCCGAGAAGAAATCGACCGAGGAAGCCGAGAAGCTGATGAACGTGCTGTCCGAAGTCGCGCCGGGCGCGGCGGAGGAGTTCTCGCAAGGCGAGGACGATGCCGCCTCGCGCTACGAGAAGCTCATCAACATCAAGGACCGCGGCCAGATCTTCCGCGTCGAGGTCGGCACGATCGAGCATATCGAGGCCGCGGGCGATTACATGTGCATCTACACCGGCGACAATTCGCTGATCCTGCGCGAGACGATGAAGGATCTCGAACGCCGGCTCGACCCGCGCAAGTTCCAGCGCGTCCACCGCTCGACCATCGTCAACCTCGACCAGGTCCGCCAGGTCAAGCCGCACACCAATGGCGAATGCTTCCTGGTACTCGACAGCGGCGCCGAGGTGAAGGTCAGCCGCAGCTACCGCGACGTGGTCGCGCGCTTCGTGCACTGATTTGCGGCGCGCAGGCCCATCCGGGCCTGCGTCCTCGATGCCGATCCCTTCGGGGCATCTGCGGGCGGCCGGTCGGCCTTGCGGTCCGCTGGCCGCGGACCGGATGGACGGTTTGCCGCGTCGGCAATGGGGCATATTCAATCCCAAAGCTGCCTGTCGGCCAACGACCCAGTTTCGGCCGTTGCCACAACCTTGATATTAACGACGCGCGAGTGCTTGTTGACTGCAAATCGCGCGAGAGTCATATTTCATATGACCGTTAGCTCAAAGGATATGAACCAATGGCCGCCGACATTCCGAAAGAAGAAATAAGAAGAGAGCTCAAGCAAATGCTTGAGCAACAGCGTGGTTCAATCGAAACTATGATGCGTGAGGCCGATGATATTTTTCGGGCTGGCGTTGGAAATAAAAATTCAAACGTTAAGTTAGAAGATTGGGCTAGTAATCAGGCTAAAGATTTAGCCAACTTAGATGCAGCTATGGTGCAGTTCCACCGATTTATCGACGAGGCATAGCGCCCGCTTACCACCCAGTTAAGCCATGCCCGGCTCCCCGACGTGACACCAAGGCCCGTCCGGCCGCTTCAGCGCATTGGCCGCCTAAAGCCGGAATTCCCTTGCCGCCCCAATGGCGGGGACCGTTCGCACCTTCCTGGCCACCGAAATCTGCCGCTACCTGAGCCCACACCTTTCAGCGGCTTGTTGGGCCAATTGATGCCTAGCGGATTTTCTAACTGTTGCCGGGGTCAGCGGCCGAAATGCACGCGCGTTGAAGCTCTGTCCGACGAGGGTACACGGCAGTCCGCACGGCTGACTTGCATTGCGGACTTTGCAGATCGTTCCATAGTTTCCTAGAGAACCTGAAGCGAACCCATCGGAGTGCTCCAACCTGAATTCTTCCAATCCGGCAGGCAGCGGCGACGTTCAGGGCCATCTTCGGGAAAGCGACGAAGGCGAGCGTCTGCGGGCGGAAATTTCGGCTTTGAAGGAAGAAATCGCCTCGCTGCGCAGACTTGTCGGCAACAGGGTCATGGATGCGGATCGCGACGACGCCGTTCGAGAAGCGGTAGAACAGGAGGCTAGACGCGGTGGACGCGATCTCGCTGAAATGACCGCTCGACTCGATGCGCTTATTCGCTCCTCTTCCGAAGTGCGCTACCTGATCAACGCGGACTGGAGCGAGCTTGCTCAACTCTCGGGCGGTGGATTCATACCAGACACATCCGAGGACAATGTAGATTGGCTGGACGATTATATCCCCGAGGAACACCGGGGCCTGGTGCGGACGGAAATTGAACGCGCGATCGAAGCGAAGGACACCTATCACCTTGAGCACAAGGTAAACCGGGTCGATGGTTCAGTCGGATGGGCGCTATCACGCGCGGTACCCCTCTTCGACGAGAACGGCGAGATCAAGAGTTGGATGGGAGCGGCATCCGACATCACGGCCCGCAAAACTGCGGAGGAAACCCAGCAGGTCCTGACCCAGGAACTCTCTCACCGCATCAAGAACATCCTTTCTGTTGTTCAGAGCATAGCTACTCAGACACTTCGCACAGCTTCCAGCACCGAGGAAGCCCGGGAGGTCCTCGAAGCCCGGCTAAATTCTCTGGCGCGAGCGCAGGACATCGTGACACAGGACAGATACGCTGAGACTGAGGTCCGCACCCTGGTTGATGCTGCGCTTGCACCCTATCAGGATGCTGCGGAACGCATCTCGAAGGACGGGAGCCGGATCAAGCTGCCCGCGCAACAGGCGCTTGGCCTTTCCCTCGCGCTCCACGAATTGGCGACCAACGCGGCAAAATACGGTTCCTTGTCGAACGATGCAGGCACTGTCTCCATATCTTGGGACTTCGTCGATGACACATTCGTTTTCGACTGGCTCGAAATTGGTGCGCCCCCGGTAACTTCTCCTGCCCGCCGTGGATTTGGCTCGAGGCTGATCGAGCAGGTCGTCCCTTCCTATTTCAATGGCAAGGGCAGGATCGACTTCCGAAGCGAAGGAATACGATTCCGATTGGTGGGAGCCGCAAACGGAATCGAGATGTCTGATTGAGTGCCCGAAAGCGGAATGGTCAGGAATCCGTCCAAAGAAGGGGACTGGACGTGCAGCCGAGCAGTTCGGCCCGGCGACGGCTTTCTCGGCTTGGCATCCTGAAAGCGTGCCTTCGGATCTTGGGAGGCTTCGAACATCCGACGCTAGGCTCCACTGGGGCTAGAGGGCACATATGTGCGTTGAGGGGTGATGAGCAAAACTATCGAGGATCTTCAAAGCGAAATGGAAGCGGCGGCGCGCGCTCTCGATTTCGAGGAGGCACGGCGAATTCGCGACCGCATCAATCTGATGCGAGGCGGAGCAGATGCTGCCGAGGCTGCACAGGCCGACACGTCGGGTTTGGTTCGCCAGCAGCCGGGCACCATGGGGCTGGGCACGAGCCGGCAACGGCCGGTTCCTCCGCCAGGCTGGAAACCGCCGCCGAAGCCCGATCTCAATACATCCGGCCGGAAACGTAGGTAAGGACCGAAACGTAAGGCTCGGGTGCCGACCCGGCTCGCCGCACTTGAGCCTATGGCCATTCTGCGCCACTCCGCGCACATGACAAACTTCACCCTTCCCGGTTTCGATCTCGCAGCTTTCGTCCGTTCCACGCTGGCCGAGGATCTGGGCGAAGGGCTGCCCGGCGGCGGGCGCGACGTTACCAGCGAGAGCGTGATCCCCGAAGACGCACGGTTTTCCGGCGCGATGGACAGCCGCGATGCGATCGTCGTCGCGGGGCTGCCGGTGGCTGCGGCGTTCTTTCGCGCGCTCGACCCCGAGATGGAGATCGAACTGCTCGTCGCGGAAGGCGAGGCGGTGCCCGCCGGGACCGAGCTGATGCGGCTGTCGGGCAATGCCCGCGCCATGCTCACCGCCGAGCGCGCCGCGCTCAACACCGTCCAGCATCTCTCGGGCATAGCGACGATGGTGCGCGACTATGTCCGCGCGATGGACAACCCCGCCTGTACATTGCTCGACACGCGCAAGACGCTGCCCGGACTGCGCCACCTCGAAAAATACGCAACCCGGATGGGCGGCGCTTCGAACCACCGGATGGGGCTGTGGGACGCGGCGATGATCAAGGACAACCACGTCGCGGTCGCGGGCTCGGTGGGCGAGGCGGTCCGCCGCGCGGTCGCCGCCGGGGTGGCGGAGATCATCTGCGAGGTCGATCGGCTGGACCAGATCGAACCCGCGCTGCAGGCGGGCACGACGCGGCTGCTGCTCGACAATATGGACCCTGCGACGCTGCGCGAGGCGGTGGCGCTGGTGGCGGGACGGGTGCCGACCGAGGCCAGCGGCGGGATCGACCTGGCGACCATCCATGCCAAGGCCGCGACCGGGGTGGACTATGTCTCGGTCGGGCGGCTGACCCAGAGCGCTCCGGCGGCGGATATCGGGCTGGATTTCACCCCGCTATGATCTGCGCGCCGTGATCCGCGCGGCGGCGCCTTTGCTGCTGCTCGCCTGCGCCAGCCCGCTCGCTGCGCAGGCCTATCAGTGCCGGGTCCCGGCCACCGCCACAGCGCCCGCGATCAGCCGCGACGGCCCGATCCGCACCGCGCCGGTCACCGGCTACACGATGGCGCTGAGCTGGTCGCCCGAGTTCTGCAAGCCGCGCGCAGGCCAGCGCAGCCATGCGCGGCAATGTTCGCGGCGCGGCGGGCGGTTCGGCTTCGTGCTGCACGGGTTGTGGCCGCAAAGCGCGCGCTTTTGGCCGCAATGGTGCCCGAGCAGCGCGCGACCCACGGGGGCGCAGCTCGCCGCACAGCTGTGCCGCAGCCCCTCGGCGCTGCTGGTGGCGCGGCAATGGGCCAAGCACGGCGCCTGCATGGCGCGCACCCCGCGGACCTATTTCCGGGTCAGCAACATCCTGTTCGATTCGCTGCGCTGGCCCGATCTCGACCGGCTGTCGCGCAAGGAGGCGCTGACCGCCGGCGATCTGCGCGAGGTCTTCGTCGCCGCGAACCGCGGCTGGCGCAAGGATGCAGTCGGGATCAAGGCGAACGAGCGCGGCTGGCTGGAGGAAATACGGCTGTGTTACGACCGGCGGTTCCGGCCTGCAGCCTGCGATGCCGCGCGCTTCGGTCCGACGGACGATGCTGCGCTGAACATCTGGCGCGGCCTCTAGCTCGAGAAGAACCACCTTGGTTTGACCTGCTCCTCCCCCTTGAGGGGGAGGCTGGGTGGGGGTGTACCACGCCGATGGGGCAGACGCGCGCCTGCGGCGCGCTCCCCCACCCCCAGCCCCTCCCCGGGGGGAGGGGAGATTCAATCTTGTGTGATCCCGCGCTAGCGCCGCTCCCTGAAGAAGGCGCGCAGCAGTTCCGCCGATTCCTGCTCGGCTATGCCCGCATAGACCTCGGGACGGTGCAGGCATTGCGGATGATCGAACACCCGCGCGCCGTGTTCGACCCCGCCGCCCTTGGGATCGGGAGCCGCGTAATAGAGCTTTGCGATCCGGGCATGCGCGATGGCTCCCGCGCACATGGCGCAGGGTTCGAGCGTGACCCACAATTCGCAATCGGTCAGCCGTTCCTGGCCAAGCTGGGCGGCGGCGGCGCGGATCGCGGCGATCTCCGCATGCGCGGTCGGATCGTGATCGGTGCGCGGGCTGTTGCCGCCCCGGCCGATGATGCGGCCGTCTTTGACGACGACCGCACCGATCGGGACTTCGCCGGCGATGCCGGCGGCGCGCGCCATGTCGAGCGCGCGATCCATATGCTGCCGGCCGAACACTGCGGGCCTTCCTTGCGGGGGGCCTAGTGTCGGGCCGGAGACAGGCTTATTCGTCGCCGGTGGCCGGCGTACCTTCGGCGTCGGGCTGGTTGACGTCGACATCGAGCGTCGGGACTTCGACGGTCTGGGTTTCGGTGCCGGTCTCGACCTGGACGTCGACGGGCTCGACGTCGTATTCGGGCATGTTGCCTTCTTCGACGCTCACTTCGGGCATGCTGCCTTCTTCGGTCTGGTCGACATCGCAGGCCGCGAGGCTCAGCGCCGAACCGGCGAGAATTGCTACGGAAAAGAACTTGTTCATCAGACTCTCCTTGGTGACGATCTTCGGCTAGAGACGGTCGGGAGGCTTGGCAAGATCAAACCCCGCCTTGACGATTCGCACAGCCAGCGCTAAGCGCGCCGCTTTCCGGGACAGGCCGGTTCTTTACAGTCACTGCAGGCTCAGGCTCTGCGGCAACATTCGAATGAGAGATTTATCATGTCGCGCATCTGCGAACTGACCGGCAAGGGCCGACAGGTCGGCCACAATGTGAGCCACGCCAACAACAAGACCAAGAAGGTCTTCCTGCCCAACCTCCAGAACGTCACGCTGATGAGCGAGAGACTGGACCGCAGCTTCAAGTTCCGCGTCTCGACGCAGGGCCTGCGCTCGGTCGAGCACAATGGCGGGCTCGACAACTGGCTGCTCAAGACCAGCGACATCAAGCTCAGCGATCGCGCGCTCAAGGTGAAGCGCGAGCTGAAGAAGTCGGCTGCCGCCGCGACCACCGAAGCCGCCTAGGCGCGCTTCGTTTCCGATTTGTTGTGCTGAAGGGCGTGCGGGATTCCGCGCGCCCTTTCGCGTGGCTGGCTACCCGCGCCAGTCGAGCGCGACCAGCAGGGTGCGCTGCAAGCCGCTGAAATTGTCGTCGGAGATCAGCCACAGGCGCGCGCCGCCCCGGCTGCCCGCCGAGCCGGGCTCGACCGCCAGCCCCTCGTAATTCTCCTGCGGCACGGCTTCGGGCAGCGCAACGACGCGCTCCGGACGCCACAGTGCGCCCGCCTCGATCGTATCGGGGTCGAGCACCGCGATGGCGCTGCCGAAGCGGGGCGGGAGATACCACTCGACGCTGCGCAGCAGCACCAGCACCGTACCATCGGGGGGCTGGGCCATATCGACTGGCCGCATGCCTTCGGGCGCGGCGAAGGCGAAGGACACGCCCTCGTCTCCCGAAGCGGGATCGCCGGGAAAGAGCACTGCGGGGTGGCCCCCGGCTGCCGGCCGCCGGGTCACTTCGGCGAGAACCAGGAAGCGCCCGTCGGCCAGCCGAACCATCGCTTCGGGCCCGCCA
>TARA_R110002072_G_scaffold90500_3_pt1 | contig 32931 bp, 28 predicted proteins | sample TARA_R110002072 | Tara Oceans TARA_R110002072 (sample SAMEA4397118) | marine metagenome | biome: Polar Biome; feature: [SRF] surface water layer (ENVO:00010504); material: water (ENVO:00002006), including particulate matter (ENVO:01000060) such as... | depth 5 m
ATTTCGGTATGAGTCTCGTACTACTGTGTTCTACGAGTCTCCTCACAGGATTCTTAATACGCTTGAAGTTCTTGCTGAGTTGTTTCCTGGTCGTCGTTTGGCAATAGCAAGAGAACTGACTAAACGATTTGAAACGATAACTCAAGGTACTGTGGATGAATTGTTGGCTTGGACGGCCTCAGATGGTGATCAGCAAAAAGGTGAATTTGTTTTGGTTTTGTCGGGGGCTGATGAGGTTTATGACGAGGATGTCGGTTCTCAAGAAAAATTACTTGTTAGACTGATAGAGTATTTACCTCCCAAGAAGGCGGTTCAGTTAGTTGTTGAGTTTTTTGGTGGTGATAAAAAAGTGCTTTACGAAAAAGCTGTGCGCATTAAAAACTCAGATAACTGAATATTTCACTCCACTTTGCTAACGAGTGAATTGCAGTTCATTTTTTTATCGTGCAAAATGTATACAATGACTTACATTCGGTAACCAATATTATTTTAGATAGTATCCTTATGAACAATATAAAACTAAGAATTTGTAAAACTATAGGGTTGTTTTTATGCTTGCTTCTAAGCAGGTTTGTTTTTGCGTTCGAGTTGCTTTCAGAAAGCGCGATGGGTTCTGTATCTGCTGTGTCCGCTAATACAGCGGAAGAAATTGTTAATGTTGCCGGTTCTTCTGCTGCTGGCCTAAGGGTTGATGATGGCTACGAGGTCTTGCCGTTTAAAGTAAGTGTTCAGGTTGGCTTGTCGGAAACGGATGAGGTATCTACAGATTTAAGCTTTTCGCTTGTTCAAGAAGTAGATTCTTGGGTGGAGAATCTCACCCAACGAAATGACATTATTGAGTCTACTAATTTTGAGGTTGGGTATGTTGATGAGCTCCCGTTGTCAGTCTTTGATGAGTCAGCTTTTGTGCTTCGTGATGAGGATTTTGAACGCTTGATAATTGAGCCAGAAAATGATCGACAAATTCGGCAATATGAGCAAGAGACTACAATTTATGAGATTGGTAGAATAGATCAGACGATAACAATAATAGAGCAGAATGTTGATTCTGTTGAATATATTGTCGAGCGGAAGCTTGATTTCGCAGCAACAATTGATGCATTTATTTCAGATGATTCACCCTCGATCGGCAGTGGCTATATATCCAATCTGACCAGCAGATCTAATGTTCGAATTGCCGCTATTAGAGATTAGTTAACGTAACTTAATGTAAAATCCTTTTTTCTGCTTGATTAAATCTCGTTTACATAATAACTTTGCACGGAGCTTGCTAGGCGATCGCTGTAATTAAGTTTCGACTTATTTGCGGAGGAAAGTCCGGGCTCCAAAGAGCAGAGCGCCAGGTAACACCTGGGAGGTGAAAGCCTACGGAAAGTGCAGCAGAAAGTGAACCGCCTAAGTCAACACTCGTTGTTGAACGGTAAGGGTGAAAAGGTGCGGTAAGAGCGCACCGCATGACTGGCAACAGTTCATGGCGATGGTAAACCCCGCTCGGAGCAAGACCAAATAGGAATCCTAAGGCGTGGCTCGCGCTGGATTCGGGTAGGTTGCTTGAGCTAAATGGTGACATTTAGCCTAGATGAATGATTGTCCACGACAGAACCCGGCTTATCGGCAAGCTCTTTTTTTTATCTCTTCATATTAAAATTCTCTGTAAAACTACCTTATTAATAATAAAAAAATCTTAAACCTAAAGTGCTTCCTTAGGTTCTTCGCGTATCTATCAGATAATGTTCGTTATTTGCCCGTCTTTATACTCTTCCTTTGAGTATTTTTTTACTTAAGTCTTTGTCTTAATGTGAATTTTCGCCTTCATTTCCCCTCTTTTGTCTTTCATTTTGCTTGATTTGTGGTTATCTACTTCCTATAGTGGTTAAAAGTAGTAAAAAGTGGAAAAAATTGGTTAATTTTAAATTTTTATGGTTTTAGGTGGGTAATTTGTTTCTTGGTAGTCACACGATCAATATGGATGCGAAAGGGCGCATGGCGATTCCGACAAAAATTCGGGAATCGTTAGCGTCTTTTTGTGATGGTCGTATTGTTATAACTGCTCATACTGAAGAGCGCTGCTTATTAGTTTACCCAGAAGAGCAATGGAAAGAAATTCTCCCTAAGATTGAAAGTCTCCCCAGTTTTAATAAGGTTGCTAGACGCACTCAGCGTTTGCTAATCGGTTATGCTACGCCGCTTGAAATGGATGGTAATGGTCGTATTTTAGTGCCCCCCACTTTAAGAGAGTACGCTAATTTAGAAAAGAAACTGATGCTGGTAGGTCAGGGTAAAAAGTTTGAGCTTTGGAGTGAGGATAGTTGGTTTAACTGGCTGGATGAAGCGGATCAAGGTGATGATATCCCTGATGAAATGCTGTCTTTGTCGCTTTAGTGAGTATTTATGTCTGATTCTGTTGGTGTTCATGAGGCGGTTTTATTGAATGAGGCAATTAGTCTTATGGTAAGTAACCCGTCTGGCTTGTATGTCGATGCAACTTTTGGTCGAGGTGGGCACAGTCAGGCTATCCTTGATGCGCTTGATCAAGACGGTCGTCTGATTGCCATCGATAAAGATTTAGATGCGTTAAAGCGAGCGGAGCTTGCTTTAACAGATGATCCGCGATTTGAAATTGTGCATGGGTCTTTTGCAGATATAGAACAGCACCTCGCAGAAAAGGGTATTAGTGTTGTTGATGGTGTTTTGGCAGATCTGGGTGTGTCATCTCCTCAGCTGGATAATGCAGATCGAGGCTTTAGTTTTATGAAAGATGGCCCTCTTGATATGAGGATGAATCAGACATCTGGCGTTAGTGCTTCTGAGTGGCTGAGTGGTGCATCGGAGCGAGAAATTACGGCTGTGCTGCGTGATTATGGTGAAGAAAAGTTTGCAAGAAGGATAGCGGCTGCCATTTCTCAGGCCTGTCAGGTTGGTCCGATTAGTACAACGCTAGAGCTGGCAAAAATAGTGTCTGATGCAAATCCATCTTGGGAAAGACATAAGCATCCAGCGACAAGAACTTTTCAGGCAATTAGGATAAAAGTCAATAATGAGTTGGGTGACCTGGAAAGTTTGTTAAGTGGGGCGTGTAAAGTTTTAGGCATAAACGGACGATTGGTGGTTATTAGTTTTCACTCGTTAGAAGACCGGATGGTTAAGCGCTTTATGAGGGATAAAGTGCAAGGTGACCGGCCTCCACCCAATGTTCCTGTTTTTGAAAAAGATATAGTGAAAAATTATAAAGCGATAGGTAAAGCAGTAAAGCCAAGCGATAAGGAAGTTTCAAATAATATTCGTGCCCGCAGTGCCATCATGCGAATTTTGGAGAAAATTTCTAATGAATAAAATAAAAATAATATTATTACTGCCTGAGTTCTTAATGCTTATCAGGCAGGGGCGAGATGGGTTTCATATTAAAGGTGCTCAGAGCGATGAATCAGAGCTGTCAGTTAAGCTCTACGAACTGATAGATTTTCTGTCAAATCTAAAAACCTTTGTTTCTATAAAGGGGGTGATCGTTACGCTTATGCTATCTCTTGTGCTCGTTATGTCAGCTATTGGTGTCGTTCAATCATCACATATTAGCAGGCAATTGTTTACAGAGCAGGCGATTTTATTGGACAGAAATGATCAGTTGCAGCTTGAGTGGGCACAGTTATTGTTAGAACAAAGTGCTTGGAGTTCACCTAATCGCTTAGAAAGTGTGGCATCTCAAAAACTAGGCATGCGCCCTCCTGAAGCTGAAGAAATTCAGCTTATATATTGAGTCCTGAAAACTTATGTCTTTTGACCAATTTCAAGATGTTAATATCCGATGGCGATACAGTTTCTTTCTTGTGTTGTTGTTGGTTGCTGTCTGTGCATTAGTATATAGGGCGATTGATTTACATGTTTTCGAGCAAGCATTTTTAGCTGAGCAAGGCGATGCTCGTACCATCAGATTTGAGCGTCTAGAGGCTCACAGAGGCATGATTACTGATCGTCATGGTGAGCCGCTAGCTGTCAGTGCACCAGTTGAAACAGTCTATGCTGATCCAAAATTCTTGAACCTTTCATTAGCTGAGATAAAGCGTTTATCCATTGCATTGGATGTAAGTTCTTCTTGGTTGTCTAAAAAAATAGCATCAAATAAAAATAAACGTTTTATCTATTTAAAGAGAAAAATGTCGCCTCACGAGGTAAAGAATGTGCTCTCTCTAAATCTTGATGGCATCTACAGCCAGCGGGAATATAAAAGATATTACCCCGCGGGTGAAGTTGCTTCTCATGTCTTAGGGTTTACCAGTATCGACGGTGAAGGGCAAGAAGGTTTAGAGCTGGCTTATGATGAATGGTTGACTGGCAAGGCAGGTAAAAAGCGTGTCCTGAAAAATCGGAAGGGTCGTGTAATCAAAGACCTGGGTGAATTAGAAGAAGCTCAAGCGGGGCATGACATACAGCTAAGTCTGGATATGCGGATTCAATATTTGGCTTACAGGGAATTAAAAGCAGCTGTTGAGACCCATAAGGCGCGATCGGGTTCTATTGTGGTGCTTGATATATCAAGTGGTGATGTGTTGGCGATGGCGAATCAGCCATCTTATAATCCAAATAATCGTTCAACAATTGATGTCTCACACCTTAGAAATAGAGCGCTTACGGATGTTTTTGAGCCTGGTTCAACAATGAAGTTAGCAACGGTTGCTGCAGCATTGGAATCAAAAAAATATAGCTTGAGTTCAGAGCTGGATACATCGCCTGGATATATTCGTTTGGGAAAGAAATCTATTAGAGATCACCGAAATTATGGCACGCTGAGCGTGCTGGATATCGTTGCTAAGTCTAGCAATGTGGGTACAAGCAGGATTGCTTTAGATCTTTCGGGGGACGTCGTTTGGGATATGTTGTACCGGCTTGGGTTTGGTCAAGGAACAGGCGTGGGTTTCCCAGGTGAAAGCATTGGCCAGCTTCCTGATTCCTCATCCTGGCAGCCAATTGAAGTGGCGACGATGTCATATGGTTATGGAATGAACGTCAATGCCTTACAGCTTGCTCAGGCATTTATGATCTATGGTAATGGCGGTGTTAAATATCCATTATCCTTAATTCATCGAAATCAGAAAGTTCAAGGTGAACAAATTATACCTCAGGGTGTCTCTGAATCATTAAAAGCAGCAATGAAAGCTGTGGTTGCAAAAGGGGGGACGGGGACGCGAGCAGACTTGCCTCTCTATGGTGTGGGAGGCAAGAGTGGAACGGTTCATACCGTTGGTAAAGGCGGTTATCAGCAAAGCCAGTATCAGGCGATTTTTGCAGGTGTTGCGCCAGCAGATCAGCCTGAAATTGCTCTAGTGGTTATTATAAATGCACCTGCCGGTGCCGAGTATTATGGTGGTGAGGTTGCAGCACCCGTTTTTTCAAGAGTTGTTGATGGCGCCATGCGTTTGTTAAATGTAAGGCCTGATAAAGGGATTGCAAAGTCGATTCATGCTCGCGATGTATCAGGGAAACGAGGTTAATATGGCGCTTCGAAAAACTTATAGTAGTAGTTTAGCTTTACTGTTGAAAGGAGTCTGTAAAGTCCCTTCAGCGTTGGATACGCATGTCTCTGGTTTGGCAATAGATAGCCGAGAAGTCAAAAAAGGCGATATTTTCTTAGCTATTTCAGGTAATCATTCAACATCTACTGAGCATATTAAAGAGGCGATAGCAAAAGGTGCAAATGCCATTGTTGCTGAAGGCTCCACTAATAAGGGTAAAGTATTTGAGGATGGGCTGGTTGTTGAGTTATTTGTTGATAATTTAAAAGAGCAAATTGGCTTAATTGCTGATCGTTTCTTTAGGTCGCCAAGTTCCGAGATGTCGGTTATTGGGGTGACGGGAACAAATGGCAAAACATCGGTTACTCATTATCTAGCGAGCTATTTTTCCAGAGCTAGTGATCTTGCAGGTGTTATTGGTACTTTGGGGTATGGTCTTGTTGGAGGTGATAATGATCAGTTAAAAGAGACTGGATTTACAACACCTAATGTTGTCGAAGTGCATAGGTATTTAGCTGAATTAAGGGATGCAGGTGCGAAAAATATCTTCATGGAGGTCTCTTCGCACGGTCTGAGTCAGCATCGTGTTGATGGCGTAAAATTTGAAGGAGCCGTCTTTACAAACTTAACGCATGAGCATCTTGATTATCATGGCACAATGGAAGAGTACGCAGCGAGTAAAGCTAAGCTCTTTTCAAAAGAAAGTTTGAAATTTGTTGTTATTAATGAAGATGATAATTACGCAAGACAGTTTATAGCGGCGACCCCTTCTGGGGTAAATATTTTTACTTATGGCGTTCAATCTAAGTCAGATATCTCTGTGTTAAATTACCAGTTAAACACCGATTCCGTGTCAACCATTACTGCAGAAATAACGACTCCTGCGGGTGAGTTTAATATCCATTCAAGCTTAATTGGTTTGTTTAATTTAAGTAATTTGTTGGCAGTAATGTCGGTTGCTGTTGCTAAGCAAGAGCTCAGGTCTTGCGAGCAGAGGATGCAGGCTATTACGCCAGTTAATGGTCGAATGCAGATCGTGCATATCAAAGATAAACCCATCGTTGTCGTCGATTTCGCACATACGCCAGACGCCCTGGAGAATGCGATAGATGCTGTAAAACCGCATTGCAAGGGTAAGGTTATTCTAGTTTTTGGTTGTGGTGGTGATAGAGATATTGGTAAACGTAAAGTTATGGCTCAAATTGCTGAGAGACTGGCTGACTCCATTATCGTGACGGATGATAATCCGCGAAGCGAACAGCCAGATGTCATTACGGAGCATATCTTTGAGGGGTTTAAGAATAAGGAAGCCGTCAACTTAGAACATGATAGACAGGCCGCTATTCAATTGGCGGTATCACAGGCGAGTGCGCAAGACCTAGTTTTAATTGCAGGTAAGGGGCACGAAACATGGCAGGAAATAAAAGATAAAAAATATTATTTTAATGACCTAGAGGTTGTTAGAAAAGTATTAGGCTTAGATGTATCCCAAGAAGGTAGTAGGGAGGCGATAGCTTAAGATGATTCAGGCTATATCCTTATCTCAACTTGCTAGTGCCGTAAATGGCCAGGCTGTTGGAGAAAATATTGAATTTTCTTCGGTTGCTATAGACACTAGGGCTCTTAACGAGGGAGATTTATATATCGCACTCAAAGGCGAGCGTTTTGATGGGCACCAGTTTATTCAAAAGGCAATCGAAAAGGGCTGCTCGGGGTTTTTAATCAATAGTGAATTTGAAATATCCGATAGCATTCTGGATAAAATGCCACACATTGTTGTCGATAATACATTAAAGGCCTTGGGAGAGTGTGCGCGAATAAATCGTGAAAACTTCAAAGGTCGGGTAGTGGGTTTAACGGGTTCTTCGGGCAAGACCAGCACAAAGAATATGCTTCAATGTATCTTGTCTGAAAAAGGTTCGACCTATGCAACCCATGGTAATTTCAATAACGAAATCGGCGTGCCGTTGACCTTGTTGAATATAGAGCGTAATCATCAATATGCCGTGGTAGAAATGGGGGCGCGTAAGCAAGGTGATATCGAATATTTAGTCGATTTTGTACAACCAGATGTCGCAATTTTATTAAATGCCGGTATGGCGCATATTGATACTTTTGGTAGTCAGGAAGATATAGTTCGCACAAAAGGTGAGATATTTACCGCCTTAAAATCAGGTGGTTTGGCCGTGGTTAATGCTGACGATCCTGCTCAGAAAATATGGTTGGATTCGCTCATAAACAAAGATGTATTGACCTTTTCAGTGAAAAGGGAAGATGCAGACCTCTTTGCAAGCAATATCGAGTCAAACGACATAACATCGCGTTTTATCTTGAATTATCGAGGGCAGTCCCAGCCAATATTTCTACCTCTGCCTGGTCTACATAACATTGCTAATAGTTTGGCAGCATCAGCTGCTGCGGTTTCTTTGGGTTTTGATCTTCCAACGATCACTAATGGTCTGGCTAAATTGAGTGCCAGTCAAGGTCGTTTAATGACAATTCCTTGTTCAGAGAAACTACTTGTAATTGACGATAGTTATAACGCAAACCCAAGTTCTATGAAGGCTGCCATTGATGTATTGGCATTAAAACAGGGTTATAAAATAGCCGTTTTAGGGGAAATGGCTGAATTAGGTGATTTCGCTAAAAATCTGCACCTGGAATTAGCTGAATATATTGCTCAAAGCAAAATCGATAAGGTGTATATAATCGGTTCATTTGCCGCTGAAATGGCTGAGCTGGTTGGTGAAAAAGCACATGTAGCTGTTACCAAAAACGAAGTATTTGATTCTTTAATGAATAATGAAAGAATTTTTGAAACAGATGAAGGTACGCTTATAACAACAAGTGTACTTATAAAAGGCTCTCGCAGTACGGCAATGGATGAGCTTGTGGATATGATTATAAAAAAGGCGGCTCACTAAATGTTGTATTGGTTATCTTCACTTTTATCTGACTCTATGAGCTATTTATCTGTTTTTCAGTATTTAACGCTTCGAGGAATATTAGGCGTCATTACTGCCTTGTTAATCGCATTATGGATTGGCCCAAAAATGATCAAAAAACTGAGCCAATACCAAATTGGCCAGTCTGTGCGTGATGATGGTCCAAAATCGCATTTGAGCAAAGCAGGTACGCCGACAATGGGCGGTGCATTGATTATCTTGGCCGTCGTCGTCAGTACATTACTCTGGAGTGACTTGGGAAATCGTTATATTTGGATCACCTTATTTGTCACCTTATCTTTCGGGGCGATTGGTTGGGTTGATGATTATCGAAAAGTGGTCGAGAAAAATTCAAAAGGTTTGTCAGCGAAAGAGAAATATCTTTGGCAATCACTATGCGGTTTGGTTGCCGCCATTCTTTTATTTTCCAGTGCCTCGTTGCCACAAGAAACAAATTTAATTGTGCCTGTTTTTAAGGATGTTGTTATTGAATTAGGCCCATTATTTATCCTACTGACCTATTTCGTCATTGTAGGGACAAGTAACGCCGTAAATTTAACAGATGGTTTAGATGGCTTAGCTATCATGCCGACAGTTTTGGTGGCAGGCGCCTTAGGTATTTTTGCTTATGCCTCGGGTAACAGTGTTTTTGCTAATTATTTACATATTCCTTATTTACCTGGTACCGGTGAGTTAATTGTATTTTGTGGCGCCTTGTTAGGTGCAGGTTTGGGTTTCCTTTGGTTTAACACCTATCCTGCTCAAGTATTTATGGGGGATGTGGGTGCGCTGGCTTTAGGTGCTGCTCTCGGTGTTGTTGCTGTCATTGTTCGTCAAGAGATCGTGTTGTTCATTATGGGCGGTGTTTTTGTGATGGAAACTGTGTCGGTCATTTTGCAGGTCGCATCGTTTAAGTTGACAGGGCGACGTATTTTTAGAATGGCGCCCTTGCATCATCATTTTGAGCTTAAAGGTTGGCCGGAACCAAGAGTCATTGTTCGTTTCTGGATTATTACCGTTATTTTGGTACTGATTGGTTTAGCGACATTAAAAGTTAGATAAAACATATTTATTAGGAATGTATTGTTCATGAAAGCAATTATCACAGACAAAAAAGTCGTGGTAGTCGGTCTAGGTAAGACTGGGCTTTCGTGTGTGCGTTATCTTCACGCCCAAGGTAAACAAATTATTGTGATGGATACGCGTAATACACCGCCAGGCTTGGATGAATTGATAGCAGGCTATCCCAATGTTCAGTGCATTCTTGGGCGGTTGGATAAAAATATTTTATGCGCTTCAGATGAAATAATTCTGAGTCCTGGGCTCGCACTTAGTACATCAGAAATTCAAGCTGCGGTTAACAATCAGGTACTTGTTCGTGGTGATATAGATTTATTTGCTGAAGCAGCCAAAGCACCGATTATTGCCATTACCGGGTCGAATGGTAAAAGTACAGTCACCACTTTGCTAGGTGATATGGCTAAAAAAACGGGCTTGAATGTCGGTCTGGGTGGCAATCTGGGTATACCCGCATTAGACCTGTTGGATGGTGCGAAAGACTTGTATGTACTAGAGCTATCGAGTTTTCAATTAGAAACAACGCATACTTTAAATGCTAAAAGTGTCGTGCTCTTGAACCTGTCTGAAGATCACATGGATAGATACCCAAATAAAATGGCCTATCTGCAAGCGAAACAGCGTATTTTCAGAGGGGCGAAAAATATCATTGTGAATGATGATGAGCCGCTTAGCTCGCCTCTCGTCAATAGCTCAATGAAGTTGACCCATTTTGGGCTGCAATCAAATGATCTTGATAAATTCTCTGTTCTGACAAAAGACGGGGAACGTTATTTAGCCAAAGGCTTTGATGCTTTGATATCGGTAAATGAGCTAGCGATTAGAGGTGAACACAATATCAGCAATGCCTTGGCTGCCCTAGCCTTAGGAAGTTCTGTTGGCTTGGCCATGCCTAAGATGCTCGACGCCTTGAAAGAATTTAAAGGCTTATCTCATCGCTGCCAGTTTGTGCGTTCTGTCGCTGGTGTTGAGTATGTCAATGACTCCAAAGGAACAAATCCAGGCTCTGTAGTGACAGCGCTGAATAGTTTGGGTAAAGAAATATCTGGCAAGGTGGTATTAATCGCAGGAGGTGATTCAAAAGAAGCAGATCTTGGTTCTCTTGGTGAGCCTGTTAAGCGCTTTGTGAAGGCCTTGGTATTAATAGGGGTCGATGCTGAAAAATTCAAGTTGCTTTTAGGCAGCATTACTTCTGTATATAAAGAAGACACTATGGCAATGGCTGTTGGTAAAGCACATTCAATAGCAGAATCAGGTGACTTGGTTCTTTTATCTCCGGCCTGCGCTAGCTTCGATATGTTTAACAGTTATGAGCAGCGCGGTGACGTATTTATGGAGGAGGTGATGTCATTATGACGATGAAACCTCAAGTGCCTTTTCAGGGTGTAGACACTCAAATGCTAGTGGTTACCTGTCTTTTACTGGTGACAGGGCTAATTATGATTGCTTCTGCTTCTATTGATATTGCGGAAGCAAGAAGTGGTAATGCATTTCATTATGTGACGCGTCATGGGATTTTCATCGCTTTGGGCCTCATTGCTGCTTTATTTGTATATCAATTGCCACCGATGTGGTGGCAAAAATCAGGTTGGATGGCACTCAGTGCCGCCTTGTTCTTATTAACTTTAGTGCTTATTCCCGGAATCGGTAAAGAGGTAAATGGCAGTATTCGCTGGATTAGTTTTGGCAGTTTAAATCTACAGCCTTCAGAGATTGCTAAATTATTATTAGTTGCCTATTTAGCCGGGTATTTAGTGAGAAGAAGAGGGGAAGTTATCGCATCTTGGTGGGGGTTTGCTAAACCCATGATTGTCTTGTTTATCGTGGCTTTGTTGTTACTCGCTGAACCAGATTTTGGTGCCACCGTTGTTATTGGAAGTGCCTTTTTAGGGATGATTTTTTTAAGTGGCGCAAAAATAGGCCAGTTTATTTTGTTGATTATTGCTTGCCTTATTTCGGTTGTGTTGCTTGTTATATCTCAGCCATACAGGTTAAAACGCTTAACAGGCTACACAGATCCCTGGGCCGATCAGTACGCATCGGGTTATCAGTTAACTCAGTCGCTGATTGCATTTGGTCGTGGTGACATAGCTGGTGTAGGGCTAGGGAATAGTATACAAAAGCAATTTTATTTACCAGAGGCACATACTGACTTTGTATTTGCGATTTTGGCAGAAGAATTTGGTTTAATCGGGACGTTAATAGTTATTGTTCTTTTTGCGTTATTAGTTTATCGGATTTGTAGAACAGGTTTTATGGCAGAAAAAAAAGGTCAATTATTTAATGCTTATTTTACTTATGGCATTGCGATTTTGCTGGGCGTTCAGGCTTTTATCAATATGGGTGTCAATATGGGTTTATTGCCAACTAAAGGTCTAACCCTGCCACTTGTTAGTTATGGTGGAAGTAGTTTGATCGTAAGTTGTATGTGTATTGGTATCGTTGCTCGTATTCAGAAACAAGTTTCCTTGTATGAACCTGACCACGTTGAAACACCAAATGCTAAGCGAACCAATGATAAAATAAATAATTATAGCCAGATTTTGAATACTGATGGTCTTCCGCGAGGTGATTATGCGCGATAAGACTTTTCTAATTATGGCGGGTGGAACCGGTGGGCATGTCTTTCCTGCATTGGCAGTTGCGCATTCTTTAGTGGGGCGCCACGACAAAGTAGCTTGGCTAGGCTCTAAGGGTGGCATGGAAGAAGGGATTGTCAAAAAAGCAAACATTCCATTTTTTGGCATTAAGGTAAAGGGCGTAAGAGGTAAAGGGCGCTTAAGCCAACTATTTGCACCATTTAAAATTATATCTGCTGTGTTTCAGGCCTTCACAGTATTGCGTAAAGTCCAGCCTGATGCTGTTTTGGGTATGGGTGGTTTTGCTTCTGGGCCAGGCGGTTTAGCAGCTCGAATGTTAGGTATTCCTTTGGTTATTCATGAGCAAAATGCTGTTGCCGGGATGACAAACAAAATATTAGCCAAGTTTGCAACCACAGTGATGACTGCTTTTCCTCAGCCCTTTTCAAATAAAGTCGACTGTAAAATGGTGGGTAACCCATTAAGGTCAGATATTGCCCGCCTTTATTACGAGCGGGATATAACTAAAAAAGATCAGTCAGTGAATTTGTTAATTTTGGGTGGAAGTCTTGGAGCGCAAAGCCTCAATGACGTCTTGCCTCAGGCTCTTGGTTTATTAGACGAAAATTTAAGACCATTTATTTGGCATCAAACGGGTAAAAATAAATCTGAAGCTGTTAACCGTGCTTACAGCAAATTTAAGATAGAGGTGAATGTTTCAGAGTTTATTGAGGATATGGCGCAAGCATACAAATGGGCCGATTTTGTTATTTGTCGCGCAGGTGCACTGACAATTTCAGAGTTATGTGTTGCGGGTTTAGGTGCAATTCTTATCCCGTATCCTCATGCAGTTGATGACCATCAAGCAAAAAATGCCAATTTTTTAGTGGAAGGTGGAGCGGCGTGGTTACTCGCTCAGAAAGATCTCACACCCAGTGTGTTGGCAGAAGTATTACAACCCCTTTTAGCTAAGCGAGAACGAATGAATATATTATCGCAAGCGGCATATAAACTAGCTCAAGTAGATGCGACTGAGAGTGTTGCAAATGAATGCAGGAGAGTGACTTATGCCTAGATCTGCAAAGCCAGGAATACAGAAATTAAAGCATGCGGGCAGCATGTTGAGTGATATACCTGAAATGCGACGTATCAGCCAGATTCATTTTATTGGTATCGGTGGCGCAGGTATGTGCGGTATCGCAGAGGTTTTAATTAACCAGGGTTATCGAGTATCCGGTTCAGATTTGCATGAAACAGCTGTCACCAAGCGTTTAGAGCAATTCGGGGCTAAGATTTATTTTTCTCATGAAGCATCAAATGTCAATACTGCTGATGTGGTGGTTGTATCTTCGGCAATTAACGAGCAAAACCCTGAAATAGTTGAGGCAAGAGCGAAGCGTGTTCCCATTGTGCCAAGAGCTGAAATGCTTGCCGAAATTATGCGCTTTCGACATGGGATTGCTATTGCTGGGACGCATGGAAAAACCACCACAACAAGCTTAATTGCATCTGTTTTAGCCGAAGCAGGTCTTGATCCTACTTATGTCATTGGTGGTCGATTAAATCGGGCGGGAACCAATGCTAGTTTAGGGGGCTCTAGGTATATTGTGGCTGAAGCTGATGAGAGTGATGCCTCATTTTTGCACTTAACACCAATGATATCGGTTGTTACGAATATTGAAGCAGATCATATGCATACCTATGGTGGTGACTTCTCGAAGTTGAAACAAACATTCATCGACTTTTTGCACAACCTGCCATTTTACGGTGCAGCGGTTATGTGCGTAGATGATCCGGTTATTCGAGAAATTATTCCTTTCATCTCTAGAGCTGTATTGACCTATGGGGTTAGTGAAGATGCGGATTATCGAGCAATCGATATACAGCAGTCAGGTATGAAAAATCACTTTATCGCTAAAAGGCCGGGGGGGTTAGCTGATCTTGATATCTGCTTAAGCATGCCCGGGCAGCATAATGTTTTGAATGCACTCGCTACGATTGCTGTTGCCAGTGATGAAGGTGTTGATGACGGTGCTATTCAAAGGGCCTTAGAAGAGTTTCAAGGTGTAGGGCGTCGCTTTCAGGTTTATGGCGATTATAAATTGCCTGGTGATGGAAAAAGTAAGTCAAAACACAGCGTCATGTTAGTGGATGATTATGGACACCACCCAACTGAAGTTGAAGCGACAGTTAAAGCGATTCGAGCCGGTTGGCCAGAAAAACGTTTAGTGATGATATTTCAACCTCATCGTTACAGCAGAACAAATGACTTATACGAAGACTTTGTGAAGGTGTTAGCTGAAGTTGATGTGCTATTGATTATGGATGTTTATGCTGCGGGCGAAAAAGCCATACCAGGTGCAGATAGCCGTGCGCTTTGTCGAAGTATTCGGCAGCGCAGCGCAATGGAACCGATTTTTATTGAATCAGGCACATCACTTGCTGCTGTCACAAACAATATACAAGACGTTCTTGTAAATGTGCTGCAAGACGGTGATTTATTATTAACACAAGGGGCGGGTAATGTCGGACAGATTGCCGTTGCTTTGGCTGAAAGTAACTTAGGGTTTGCTAAGAGATGAAACAAAGTGTTCAGGCGTTGGGTCGAGTTGCTGTACTGATGGGGGGTTGTTCCGCAGAGCGAGAGGTCTCTCTCAAAAGTGGTCAGGCCGTCTTGGACAGCTTGCTTCGCTCTGGTGTGGATGTCATTGGTATTGATTTCAAAGGTGATATCCAAAGTATTATTCAGGCTCTACCACTTGACCGTATATTTTTGGCGCTTCATGGCAGAGGTGGAGAAGACGGAACAATACAAGGCGTACTTGAAGCTTTAGGCATCCCTTATACCGGCAGCGGAGTAATGGGGTCAGCCATTGCCATGGATAAAACACGTACTAAATACTTATGGCAGGGTATGAATTTACCTACACCCAAGTTTAGTTATGTTGAAAGTAAAGACTCCACACTATTGACGCAATTAGTTTCTTTAATCGGCTTCCCTTTAGCGGTTAAACCTTCGCGTGAAGGCTCATCGATTGGCGTTTTCAAAGTGCATAACCAGACGCAATTAGAAAGTGCAGTTGATGTGGCTTTAGAAATGGATGAGCAAGTATTACTAGAGCAATGGATTGAAGGTAGTGAATTTACCATTAGCCTATTGAATGGCTCAGCTATGCCTGTTATCGGTCTGAAGACCGACCATGCGTTTTATGATTATGAAGCTAAGTATGAATCGGATAATACCCAATACTTGTTGCCTAGTGGTTTGAGTCAGTCTGATGAAGAAAGTCTCGGCCATTTGTCAGAAAGGGCGTTTCATGCATTAGGCTGTTCTGGTTGGGGGCGAGTTGATGTGATGAGAGATGCGCGTGGACAGTTCTGGTTGCTTGAGGTGAATACGATTCCTGGCATGACCAGCCATAGTTTGGTTCCTATGGCTGCCAAAGCTCAGGGTATGAGTTTTGATGAGCTGGTTCTTTCAATTTTAGAGCAAGTGAAAGGATAAATAAGTGAGAGCAGAAACAGCATCCAAAATGGTTATTCCTAATGTTGAGGAGCTTGCTCGAAAGCATTTCATGCGCATATTCAAGCGAAGCGTATTAGTTTTGGTGTTGCTATTAACGTTTATTGTACTGATTGGTGAAAGACAAAAATTGGTTTTATTAATTGATCATCCAATAGATAAAATGAGCGTTGCTGGAGAATTTAAATATCAAAGCCCTGAAGGATTAAAGCGTCATATAAGCCATTTTATCGGTCAAGGCTTTTTAAGTGCAGATTTAGAGGATATGAAACGTTATATCGAATCACTCCCTTGGGTGTATCAAGCAACCGTTTCTAGAGTATGGCCAGGTGAAATTAAAGTAAGGGTTGAAGAGCAGGTTGCCGTGAGCTACTGGAATTCTTCAGGATTTATAAATGAAGGCGGTGAATTGTTTGTCCCTAATGAGGTGACTCACAACTTACAACTACCCATGCTTCGCTATGTAAATTCAAGTAATGATGTTGAGCGTTTGGGAATGTACCAGTTGTTTAATTACATTCAAAAAGAGTTATCGGTGTTTGAGCTAAAAGCAACGATCTTAGAGCAAGAGGCTCGGGGTACATGGGAGCTAACGCTTTCGAATGGAATTGGTGTTGTTTTAGGTCATGTTGATCAAAGCGCCGATGGTAGAAAAGCCTTGGACGATAAACTAGAAAGAGTTGGTAAATTACTGAGCAGCAAAAGTGATTTATCACCTGAAAAAATAAATAAATTAGATACGCGGTACCCAAATGGAATCGCGGTGCAATGGATTAGCAATATAGATCCTGATGAATAAAAAACGAATTGTTTAAACGACTAGAAAAGTAACTTAGGAATACCGCAATGGCTGGCTCAGCAGAAAATGAATTAACCGTAGGTTTAGATATTGGTACCTCTAAAATTGTTGCCATTGTTGGCAAGAAAAATACTGAAGGCTTGGTCGAAATAGTGGGTATTGGCTCGCACCCTTCAAGAGGTCTGAAGCGAGGGGTAGTTGTCAATATTGAAACCACGGTAAATGCTATTCAGCGTGCTATTGAAGAAGCTGAACTGATGGCCGGTTGTCAGATTCACTCAGTCTATGCTGGTATAGCAGGTAGTCATATCAGGAGTATGAATTCTCACGGTATTGTGGCGGTTAGAGATAGAGAGGTTGTTCAAGCGGATATAGATCGGGTGATTGATGCGGCTCAGGCTGTTGCCATACCGGCTGACCAAAAAGTTTTGCATATTTTACCGCAAGAATATGTGATTGATAATCAGGAGGGGATCAAAGAGCCTTTAGGGATGTCTGGCGTTAGATTAGAGGCAAAAGTACACCTTGTGACATGCGCCGTAAATGCTGCTCAGAATATAGAGAAGTGTGTTCAAAAGTGTGATTTAGATGTAGATGACATTATTTTGGAGCAGCTAGCCTCAAGTTATGCCGTGTTGACCGAAGATGAAAAAGAATTAGGGGTTTGCATGGTCGATATTGGTGGTGGAACGACCGATATGGCTATTTTTACAGGTGGTGCTATTCGCCATACAGCGGTCATACCGATTGCTGGTGATCAAGTGACGAATGATATTGCGATGGCACTAAGAACGCCAACGCAAAATGCGGAAGAAATCAAAATTAAATACGCATGTGCATTGACTCAATTAGCTGGTGCAGATGAAACAATAAAGGTGCCTAGTGTCGGCGATCGGCCACCAAGAGACTTGTCTAGGCAAGCTTTGGCGGAAGTTGTAGAGCCACGATATGAAGAATTATTTACATTAATTCAGTCTGAATTAAGACGAAGTGGCTTTGAAGATGTTATCGCCGCGGGAATTGTTTTGACGGGGGGGACATCCAAAATGGAAGGTGTTGTCGAATTAGCAGAAGAAATATTTCATATGCCTGTGCGTTTGGCCTCCCCGCAGGGAGTCTCAGGCTTGGCAGATGTAGTCAATAACCCAATGTATGCAACAGGCGTTGGCTTATTAATGTATGGATTAAAGCAAAGAACAACGGATAGTTTGCCTATGATGCGCCCTGGTGGGGGTGACAGTGTTATACAAAAAATAAAAACATGGTTTACCGGTAATTTTTAAGAAAAACGAAAGAAATTAACTTAGCAGCAACTAGCAGATTGAAAATTATAAAATTAGGAGAAGGGTAATGTTTGAGCTTGTTGAAAACGTCTCACAAAACGCAGTCATTAAAGTCGTCGGAGTTGGTGGTGGTGGCGGCAACGCTGTTCGTCATATGCTTGCTGGTGACGTCGAAGGTGTTGACTTTATTTGTGCGAACACAGACTCCCAGGCGCTAAAAGATTTAGAAAACAAAGCGGTTATTCAGTTAGGTAGCACCATTACTAAAGGCTTAGGGGCTGGTGCAAATCCTGAAATAGGTAGGCAGGCGGCTTTAGAAGATAGAGAACGCATTGCGGAAAGTCTCCGTGGCGCAGATATGGTCTTTATTACTGCAGGCATGGGCGGCGGTACAGGTACGGGCGGTGCACCTATTGTTGCAGAAGTCGCGCGTGAATTAGGTATTCTTACCGTTGCCGTCGTCACAAAGCCTTTCCCATTTGAAGGCGGGAAACGTATGAAGATCGCAGATGCAGGTCTAGCAGAGCTTGCAGAAAATGTTGATTCATTAATTACTATTCCAAATGAAAAATTACTGTCAGTGCTTGGTAAAAATACCACCTTGTTAGATGCATTTGGTGCCGCGAACGATGTATTGCAAGGTGCGGTTCAAGGCATTGCTGATTTAATTATTCGTCCAGGCATGATCAACGTCGACTTTGCAGATGTTAAGACAGTGATGTCTGAAATGGGTATGGCGATGATGGGAACAGGTTCCGCTAGTGGTGAAAATCGTGCTAGAGAAGCAGCAGAAGCCGCTATTCGTAGCCCATTGCTAGAAGATGTGAACCTTCAGGGTGCTAGAGGTATCTTAGTTAATATCACAGCAGGCGTAGACCTTAATCTAGGAGAGTTCTCTGAGGTAGGCAGTATTATTGAGGAGTTTGCTTCTGATTCAGCGACAGTCGTCGTAGGAACTGTTATTGATCCTGACATGACCGATGAGCTTAAAGTGACGGTTGTTGCGACAGGCCTTTCAGCGACCATGGAAAAGCCCGTTAAAGTTGTTGATAATACGCCAAAGATGGCTGATGGAACGACTGACTATAACCAGCTGGATAGACCGGCTATTATTCGACGTCGGCCGAATGTTGATCGAGTAGGCAGTGCTGCTCTAGATACAAAACGTTCTGATAGTCAGCCAAGCGTGGATTATTTAGATATCCCTGCTTTTTTGCGTCGACAGGCAGATTAAACACGATAAAGCGTTATATATTAAGCTGTAATTATTACAGCTTGATGAATAAATGGTCTTTATCCTTGGGAAAATGTGCGTAGTCTGTTACTATGCGTTTGTTTTTTGACCAATTTTTTGCCGTTATAAAGGTTGATAGAAATCATATTATGATTAAACAGCGTACTTTAAAGAATACAATTCGCGCCACAGGTGTTGGCTTACATTCAGGTAAAAAGGTTTTACTCACCTTGAAACCTGCTCCAATAGACTCAGGGATTGTGTTTTGTCGCACTGACTTATCCCCAGCGGTAGAAATACCTGCTCGGGCTGAAAATGTTGGTGAAACTTTGTTATCGACAACATTGGTGAAAGATGGTGTAAAAGTCGCCACGGTGGAACATTTATTATCTGCAATGGCTGGTTTAGGTATTGATAATTGCTTAGTCGAGCTTAGTGCTGAAGAATTACCTATTATGGATGGTAGTGCTGGGCCTTTTGTCTTTTTAATACAGTCTGCCGGTATCCAAGAGCAAGAAGCTGCTAAAAAATTCATTCAGATTACCAAAGAAGTGACGATTGAGGAGGATGGAAAGAAAGCGACCTTTGTGCCTTTCAATGGCTTTAAAGTCGGCTTTTCTATTGACTTCGATCACCCTGTATTTCATCAAGGCAGTCAAGATGCAAGCATAGATTTCTCAAGTACTTCATTTGTAAAAGAAGTGAGTCGTGCTCGAACATTTGGTTTTATGCGTGACTTTGAAAGGCTTCAGTCTATGAATCTTGCCCAGGGTGGTAGTTTTGATAATGCCATTGTTGTTGATGACTACAAAGTGCTTAACGAAGATGGTCTTCGTTATGATGATGAATTTGTTAAGCATAAAATTCTTGATGCTATCGGAGATTTATACTTACTAGGCAATAGCTTAATTGGTGAGTTTAAAGGTTATAAGTCAGGTCATGATTTGAATAATAAGCTGCTGCGTAAGCTTATTAAGCAAACCGACGCTTGGGAAGTTAAAACCTTCGAAGATGCAAGTACCGCCCCAATATCTTACATGAAACCAATTTTAGCTGCCTAAAGCAATTGTTTGGCTTGGCTGGCAGCTTAGATGCTAATGTTGATTGGCATGATTTGCTAATTTAGTTAAGATATTTCTTAAATCTTGGTCTTCAGTGTGCTCAGCTTCTTCTAAGAGAATCTGGGCATTTTTTTTGCTGATGCTTCTTTGAGGGGGGGGGAGCTTAGCTTTCTTTTTGTTTGTGTTGATATTTGGTCTGATTTTAATCTGGATTTTGCTTACCTTTTTGGGGGAGATAAGCGTATTTAGATTGCCGATGACTTGGTCTTGTACCAATCGAAACTTTGTCATCAGTTTTGCAGACGTGCAGGTTAATATTAGCGTGTTGTCTTGAAAATTATTGATTTTGAAATGGCCTCTATATAAATCCGGAAGGCATTGATCGAATAAAGTGTCGAAAGAGTGGTGAGTATTCGCTAACTTTAGCAAGCTTGCTATGCTAATAGATTTTTGGCTTAGCCTTTGTAGGCTAATTAAGGGTGCAAGAGGGTGTTTTTTTGGTTGGCGCATAGTTGCTCAATGTTTGCTCATATGAAGTTCTATAGACTTACATTTTGTAATTTAAGTCTATTTTTGTACAAACCACTTATACATATCAAGTGAATTAAAGAAGATTGAATGAATATAATATTTGTTGGAAGAAAGCATGGTAAGTCAAAGACAGTACAGCTTATAAACCGCCAATTGATTTGGCTTGGCGTCTTTGTTTTATTGATTTTAATGGGCCTGTTTTTTTTAGGGTACCAGGCTCGTGTTTTGATTGAAGAAGGAACGGAATTATCCATAGAAAATGAAATTATGGCTAAGTGGGATCAGCAACTGCTTGATCAAGCAAAAGACGTTCGAAAATTAAAGAGATTATCGCAAGAAAAGGTGGATGCCTTGACTTTAAGAATGGGCGATATGCAGGCACGATTAATGCGTTTGGATGCACTTGGGCAGCGTTTGACTGAAGTGGCCAAACTACAGAATGGTGAGTTTGATTTTAGTTTAAGTCCAGCGCTTGGTGGTCCAGCGCCAGTATTACAATCTGATGAGTCTTATGTTTTGCCCGGTTTAATCGAAAGTATTGAAGAAATAGAAAATAAGATTATTAATAGTGAGCAGCAATTGGAAGTGATCGATGCTTTGTTTGTTAGCCGAAGTACCCAGGATGAACTATTCATAGCAGGCCGGCCTATAAAGTGGGGCTGGATGTCATCGGCTTATGGTTTTCGAACAGACCCTTTTTCCGGAAAGCGTGCCTGGCATGCCGGCGTTGATTTTGCAGGTAAAGAAGATAGTGACATTGTGGCAGTTGCATCAGGTGTTGTGACGTGGTCTGGAAAAAGGTATGGCTATGGTAATCTCGTAGAGGTTCATCATGGTGATGGCTACACAACACGTTATGCGCACTGTAAAAATTTATTGGCGGCTGTGGGTGATGTTGTAGAAAAAGGTCAGATTCTCGCGACAATGGGGAGTACTGGGCGATCTACTGGGCCACATGTGCACTATGAAGTCAGGAGGCAGGGTAAAGCTGTCAACCCTAAAAAATACATTTATCGTGCAAATTAGACTTGTCTAACAATTTTAAGGGTAAGTTTTTCTTTAAGTCTTACTTGGGATTGTAAAAATAGATTCTAATGCCACTAATACACTTTGAGCCTGCAGCTTAATAGCTGTAGACTGTCATTTTTTAAATTCGAGAAAGCAGTTAATTTTTGGTAGTAGCCCAGTAGTAAATATGACTCTGTGCTTATTCAAAAGATGGCATAGCCTTCCTGCCTTGTTCTCATTCAACATCAGATAAATAAATAGAAGATTACTATGTTTTCATCAACGTTTACCAAGCTCTTTGGAAGTAAAAACAAGCGTGAATTAAAACGCATGAGAAAAGGCGTTACTAAAATTAACGCTTTTGAAGAAATTTTGTCCACTTTATCAGATGAATCATTGCAAGAAAAAACGAAAGAGTTCAAAGCAAAACTGGCCGACGGTACAAGCCTGGATCAATTGCTTCCTGAAGCCTTTGCCGTTGCCAGAGAGGCGGGTAAGCGTGTCATGTCTATGCGGCACTTTGATGTGCAAATGATTGGTGGTATGGCTTTGCATGAAGGACGTATTGCGGAAATGCGTACAGGTGAAGGTAAAACACTGGTTGGAACGCTCGCGGTTTATCTTAATGCGCTAGAAGGCAAAGGTGTTCATGTCGTCACAGTAAATGACTACTTAGCGAAACGTGATGCGAAGTGGATGGAGCCACTGTATAATTTTTTAGGATTGAGTGTTGGGGTTGTCTATAGCGGCCAAAGTCCGGAAGAAAAGAAGCAGGCATACTTATCAGATATTACCTATGGTACTAATAACGAATTTGGTTTCGATTATCTTCGCGATAACATGGCGTTCAATGTCGAAGGTAAGAGTCAGCGTGGTTTAAACTTTGCTATTGTCGATGAGGTCGACTCGATACTGATTGATGAGGCGCGTACACCTCTTGTTATTTCTGGTGCGGTTCAAGATAGCTCACAAACTTACAAGCAAATGAATGCTCTGGTTAAAAAGCTAGATCAAGCCGAAGTGGGTGAGGATGGAAAGCCTATTGGTGATGGTGACTTCACGATAGATGAAAAAACCAAAGGCGTTGACCTGACTGAAGAAGGCCATACAAAGTTCGAAGATGTTTTGGTGTCTGAAGGCATGCTGAAAGAAGGTGATAGCTTATATGCACCTGCCAATCTAAGCCTTGTTCATCATTTATACGCTGCGCTCAGAGCACACTATTTGTATGCTCGCGATGTTGATTATATTGTTCAGGATAAGCAGATCGTTATTATTGACGAGCATACCGGTAGAACCATGGCTGGCCGTCGCTGGGGTGAAGGCTTGCATCAAGCAATTGAAGCGAAAGAAGGTGTTGCAATACAGGCTGAAAGCCAAACTCTGGCCTCTACGACCTTCCAGAACTATTTCAGAATTTACAATAAACTGGCAGGCATGACAGGTACTGCAGATACCGAAGCGTTCGAGTTCCAGCAAATTTACGCTTTGGATGTTGTTGTTATACCAACCAATCAAAATGTACAACGTATAGATTATAACGATCTCATCTTTTTAACTCAGGAAGAAAAGTATCAAGCAGTGATCGATGAAATTAAAGAGGTTGTTCTTGAGAAAAGACCCGTTTTGGTGGGTACAGCGTCTATTGAAACATCTGAGTTGTTGTCGGGTTTATTAAAGAAAAATAATATTAAACATAGTGTTTTGAATGCTAAGCAGCATGCTCAAGAAGCAGAAATTATTGCTCAGGCAGGTATGCCAGGTACCGTGACTATCGCGACAAATATGGCGGGCCGAGGTACAGATATTGTTTTAGGTGGTAACTGGGAATCTGAAATTAAAGCATTAAAAGACCCCAAGCCAGAGCAAATAGAAAAAATAAAAGCTGACTGGAAAGTACGCAATCAAGCAGTATTGAGTGCTGGTGGTTTGCATATTCTAGGTACAGAACGACACGAGTCTCGTCGAATTGATAACCAGCTTAGAGGTCGGTCTGGTCGTCAAGGTGACCCGGGTAGTACGCGCTTCTATTTGTCGTTAGAAGACAGTTTGATGCGTCTTTTTGCCTCTGATCGTGTGCGTAATATTATGCAAGCACTCGGCATGAATAAAGGTGAAGCGATTGAACATAAGATGGTTAGCAATGCGATAGAAAAAGCACAGCGAAAAGTTGAAGGGCGTAACTTCGATATTCGTAAATCTCTCCTGGAGTACGATGACGTAGCAAATGATCAGCGATCGGTTATTTATGATCAGCGTAATACCGTGATGGAATCAGATGATATTTCTGACATAGTCGCAGCAATTCGTGATGAAGTTGTGAATAGTTCTATCAGTCGTTATATTCCGCCTCAAAGCATAGAAGAGCAGTGGGATATTCCAGGTCTGGAGAAACATATTGAAGCTGAATTTGCCGCTCAGTTGCCTATTCAGGCTTGGTTGGATGGTGATGATGGTTTGCACGAAGAATTACTACGAAAGAAAATTCTAGAGACCGTTGTCGCTAACTATGCTGAGAAAGAAATATCAGCGGGTGCGCAATCTATGCGAGCATTTGAAAAACAAGTTTTTTTACATATTTTAGATACCCTGTGGAAAGAGCACTTAGCATCAATGGATCATTTGCGCCAAGGCATTCATTTGCGAAGCTATGCTCAGAAAAACCCCAAGCAAGAATATAAACGGGAGGCATTTGCATTATTTGAATCGCTACTGGATAACCTAAAACATGACGTTGTTCGTGTAACCAGTCACGTCAGGATACAAACACCTGAAGAGCTTGCAGCAATTGAGCAGCAGAGAAAAGAGGAGTTAGAGAGACAATTAGGTTCAGCGAAGACTATTCACGAAGATGCAAATAGCAGCAGTAGTGCAGATGAGCAACAAAATACTCAGCAACGACAAGCACCGGTCACACGAGAAGGTAGAAAGGTGGGTCGTAACGAGCCATGTCCATGTGGCTCCGGCAAAAAGTACAAGCAGTGTCACGGTGCAGTGAGTTAAGAGGAAAGTATGGCAGTCGGTCCAGATTTTTTACCTGAATTTCCAAGCATTGACGGTATACGTATTGCGGTGGTTGAGGCAGGTATCAAAAAGCCAAATCGAAAAGACTTAGTCTTGATCGAGTTGGCTGCAGGTAGTGTTTGTTCGGGGGTATTTACTCAGAATGCATTTTGTGCAGCGCCTGTGATTTTATCCAAGTCACACTTGGCAAAAGCTGGTTTTGCAGAAAATACACCGGCCTATTTGCTGATTAATACCGGCAATGCCAATGCTGGAACAGGCTCTTCTGGTATGAATGATGCGCTTGAATCTTGCTGTGTGCTTGCTAATGAACTAGGTGTGCAGGCTGATCAGGTGCTACCATTTTCAACGGGTGTGATTGGTGAAAAGCTACCTCTTGAAAAAATGGCAGCGGCTATGCCAAAGCTTTCTAGTGCATTGTTGGGCGATGCTTGGGGTGATGCTGCGAGCGGCATCATGACCACGGATACGCGGCCTAAAGGCTCCACTCGCCAAATTATTTATGGCGGACATAGCATTAAGATTAATGGCATTAGTAAAGGTGCCGGCATGATAAAGCCAAATATGGCAACGATGCTGTGTTTTATTGGTACCGATGCGACACTTTCACAAAATCTTGTTGATGGTTTAGTCAAGGAGTTGGCTGAGCAATCATTTAATAGAATCACCATCGATGGTGATACCTCGACCAATGATGCTTGTATGTTATTCGCTTCAGGTCAATCCAGCGCCCTAGAAATTGACCCGGCACATCCCGACTACCCTGTTTTTAAGCAAGCTTTATCTGAAGTGTTTATTGAGTTGGCGCACGCCATCGTTAAAGATGGTGAAGGGGCGACTAAATTTGTCAGTGTTGAAATCCAAGGAGCTTCATCAAAAGAGGAAGCATTAGAGGTCGCTTATACCATTGCTCATTCACCGCTGATAAAAACGGCCTTGTTTGCAAGTGATCCAAATTGGGGAAGAATTCTGGCAGCGTTAGGTCGTGCAAATATTGAAAACCTTGCGCTTGATAAAGTTGATATTTACTTAGGTGATGTGTGTATTGTGGAAGCCGGTGGTAAATGTGAGCATTATGTCGAGGAGTGTGGGCAGAGCGTGATGAATCAGGATGAAATTACGATCAGTGTGCGCCTTAATAGAGGCGATATTACTGAAACTGTTTGGACCTGTGACTTCTCACATGAATACATTAGCATCAATGCAGAATATCGAACCTAAAGCCGAAAATACTACTAAAGTGGTACATGTTTGTGTGGCTGTTATTGAGCGATGGAATGCGGCTACAGATAAAAAGGAAGTGCTTATTGCCAAACGGCCAAAGCATGTTCATCAAGGTGGTTTATGGGAGTTTCCTGGGGGCAAGGTAGAGAAAGGTGAAGCTGTCTTGAATGCTCTGGATAGAGAGCTTTTTGAAGAACTTGATATACAGATCAAGCCTTTAGCCGGTCATGAGAATAAGTGTCAGTCTAATTATCAGCTCATTCAAATAAAGCATGCTTACCCCGATAAAGTTGTATTTCTAGATGTTTGGTGTATTCAATATTTTTCAGGAACACCAATTGGAAAAGAGGGCCAAGAAGTTCGTTGGGTCGATTCTCTAGCCCTATATCAATATGCTTTTCCTGATGCTAATCAGTCTATTATCTCAGCATGCCTCTTACCAAATAGGTATTTCATCACACCGGCATATACTTCAATATTGGACGCTGAAAAAAGCTTGGATTCTGCTCTTTCCAAGCAGGCAGAGCTCATTTATCTACGTCAACCCCAGTTAGGTCAAATATCTTACGCCTCATGGGTTGAGGCGTTATTGCTCAGAAAACCAGAGTTGTCTGCTAAGCTCGTCTACCAATTTGCTGAAACTTTAGATGAATATCCGGGTGCAGGGGTTCATTTGTCGCAGAGCCGTTCGCTAAGTTTGAAAACAAGGCCTGTTAGCAAAAAATTCTGGTTTGCCATGTCATGTCATAATCAGTCTGAGATCGAGCGAGCTGTAGAACAAGGCGCTGATTTTATTACCTTGTCGCCAGTGTTGCCGACTTTGAGTCATCCTGATCACGCAGATATGGGGTGGGAAGAATTTAAATACTTGGTCTTGAATGCTGAAGTGCCTGTTTATGGCTTGGGTGGTTTATCTTTTAACGATGAATCCAGCTTAATAGCAACGGGTGCTCAAGGTATGGCTGGTATTAGTTTTTGGCAAACTTAAATTGAGACGTCTTGCTTCATTTTAATTAAAAAAGGTACATATTAAATGTCTGATGACTTGACGCATATTAATCAACATGGCGAAGCCCATATGGTCGATGTGGGTTCTAAAGAGATAACGCAGCGTACAGCGGTTGCTGAAGGTAAAGTTTTTATGAAAATGGATACTTTGGCTATGATTGTTGAAGGTCGTCACAAAAAAGGTGATGTTTTTGCTACCTGTCGAATTGCAGGTATTATGGCCGCAAAGCGTTGTTCTGATTTAATTCCCTTATGTCATAGTTTGAACTTGAGTTCGGTCTCTATCGATATAGAGCCTCAGAAAGCAACTAATGATCCCGCTTATGTTAAAATTATTAGTACCTGTAAGTTAGATGCGAAAACCGGTGTTGAAATGGAAGCTCTAACGGCTGTTAGTGTCGCTTGTCTAACGCTCTATGATATGTGTAAAGCTGTTGATAAGGGAATGGAAATTAGCCAAGTGCGCTTGATGGAGAAAACCGGTGGAAGAAGTGGTCACTATTCCTATAAATCATCGGAATAACTAGAGATTGTTGTTATGAGCACAAAAGAAGCACCGCTGATAGATAAGTTTGGGCGACAGGTGAATTATGTTCGGATTTCGGTGACAGATCGATGCGATTTTCGCTGTGTATACTGTATGGATGAGGAAATGACATTTGTACCGCGATCAGATGTCCTTTCCTTAGAAGAAATTCAATTATTGTCTGAGGTGTTTGTTGATCTAGGTGTTTCAAAAATTCGACTGACTGGCGGAGAACCTCTTGTCAGATCGAATGTTTTATCTCTATGCCAGTCATTGGGACGCTTGGAGGGCTTGAATGAACTGGTCATGACAACCAACGGCTCTCAATTGCTTAAATATGCAAAGGATCTAAAGGAGGCGGGTGTTCGTCGGCTTAATATCAGCTTGGATACCTTAGATCCCGATAAATTTAAAGAGCTCACGCGAACAGGAAATTTAGCCTCAGTGATGGCAGGTATTGATTCGGCGCTTCAGCAGGGTTTCGACAGAATAAAACTGAATGCTGTTATTTTGAAAGGCCGTAATGATCAACAAGTTTTGCCTCTAATCGAATATGCAATCTCTAAAGGTCTTGATATTAGTTTTATTGAAGAAATGCCGCTGGGTGCGATTAGTGAGCATAATCGTGAAGAGACATTTTGTTCCAATGATGAAGTGTTTGGTCGTATTGAAAAGAATTATGCATTACGCGCCTTGGATATCAAACCTATCACCTCAGGCCCGTCGGATTCATATCAGGTGGTGGGCACTAAAACCCGTATTGGTTTTATATCTCCGCATTCGCATAATTTTTGTGGTGAGTGTAATAGGGTGCGCGTGACAGCAGAAGGAAGGCTTTTGTTGTGTTTAGGTAATGAGCATTCTGTTGATTTGCGTGCGGTGATGCGTTCAAACCCAAGAGATAAAGAGCTTTTAAAGCAGGTCATTATCAATGCGATGGATTTGAAGCCTCAACAACATGAATTTGACCACTCAAACGAACCCGACATTATTCGTTTTATGAATATGACGGGAGGGTGATTTTTAATTCAGTAGGTTCATCCGGGTATATGAGTATTTCCTTGTTTATTCAGTATTCGAAATGATTTTTTGTGCTTCACCAAGATAAATGAAACCGGCTATTTTTGGAATGCGGTGTTGATAAAATCGATCTATAGAGTTGATGTTAAAATTAGCGTCAGAGATTAATTGGTCAATAGTTCTGTTTAGGTGGCAGCCTCCGGCCATTTTTTTCCACCCGGGCGTGATTTTATTTTGCCACTTTGCAATATTTATATCGCTGCTAAGGCCGTGCTCTGCAAAAAGTAACTTCCCGTCTTGCTTTAATACGCGATGCATTTCTTTGAGTGCTTTCGTGGTATCACCGATTGTGCATAGACAAAATGTTAATAAAATAGTGTCTACCGAGTCATCTTCAAGGGGGATTGTTTCGCTAGGTAAATCTAACCATTTAACATCAAGCGTTGATTTCTCAATATTGTTGCTTGCTTTTTTTCTCATGCCTGTCGATGGCTCCAAGCCCCAAATAAATTCAACTTTATCGGTGTCATAGTAGGGCAAGTTGAGTCCTGAACCCATGCCAATTTCTAATACCTTTCCTTCACAGAGAGGTACGATTTTCTTTCTTATGTGGCGAATAGGGGGTAAGCCGCAGGCGCAATTGATTACATGAGGTAGTATCTGTTGTTCGTAAAATGACATTGTCAGGCTCTTATGGTTTTTAATGCTTGTGGGGGTGAGTAAAAGGCTTAAATCATGTGTCTTAATTTAAGTAAATGTATGTTGATTCGTTTGGCTAGAAAAAAATGTGATACAATTCGCGTCCTCTATTATTCATCGGTGATTTTGTGATGACTTTATTGACGCATTTGAGAGATTAATTAGTGAAAGTCCGCTTTGTTGAAACATGCCGCTTACCCACCCCTTTTGCTGTCTTTGATATGCATGGTTTTGAAGAGGTTGAATCCGGTCAAGAGCATGTTGTTCTGACTTTGGGTGACGTTTCCGATGGGCGGCCTGTATTGGCGCGAACCCATTCTGAATGCTTAACGGGTGATGCCTTATTTAGTATGCGTTGCGACTGTGGTTATCAATTAGAGCAAGCACTTCAAAGTATCGCCCTAGAAAGACGAGGGGCTTTATTGTATTTGCGTCAAGAGGGTCGTGGAATTGGTCTGCTGAATAAGATACGCGCATATCAGCTACAGGATCAAGGCGCAGATACCGTTGAAGCTAATCAGCAGTTAGGTTTCGAAGCCGATATGAGAGATTACTCTATTTGCTACGATATGCTGGCTCATTTGGGTATTACCTCATTGAAGCTAATGACGAATAACCCGAGGAAAGTCAATGCGCTTGAAGCTGGTGGCTTGGAGATTGTAGAAAGGGTGCCCATACAAGTAGGGCGTAATCCTCACAATGATTCTTATTTAAGTACTAAGGCGGCGAAGTTAGGGCATTGGCTGCAAACTCATCAAGACGACATATTACCCAAATAGCGGCTTTTAGCTGTTGCTTGTCATACCTGCTGCTTCAGTTTGTCTCTAATGCTGCTTTCAATTCCTCGGCTGCTCAGGCCGCACTGCTCTAATAACAAGGCGTGCTTTCCGTGAGGCAGAAAAGCGTCTGGCAGGCCAAGGTTCAATACAGGTATTTTGATGCCAGAACTGTTTAAATATTCCGCTACCCCGCTTCCTGCGCCACCTGAAATGACATTTTCTTCCAAGGTAACAAGTAAGTCGTGAGAATAGCTTAGCTCGTCGATAATGTCTGTGTCTAAAGGCTTTATAAATCGCATATCCACGAGTGTTGCATCGAGGTTTCTCGCTGCTGTTTTTGCAGGCTCAAGCAATGAGCCAAATGATAGAATAGCGACTTGCTTGCCTGATATTACGATGTTCGACTTGCCAATCTCAAGTAAACTCATGGCGTTATCGATGGTCGCGCCGGGGCCTGTTCCCCTAGGATATCTGACGCAAGCTGGGCCAGCATGCTCGTAACCAGTATAAAGCATTTGTCTAAGTTCATTCTCGTCAGACGGTGCCATCACAACTAAATTAGGGATGCACCTTAGGAAAGATAGATCAAAACTACCGGCGTGTGTTGCTCCGTCTTCACCGACTAACCCCGCTCTATCAATAGCAAACAGGATATCTAGGTTTTGAATGGCGACATCGTGAATAAGTTGGTCATAAGCTCGTTGAAGAAATGTCGAATAGATAGCGACAACAGGTTTGATGCCTTCACAGGCCATGCCGGCAGCGAGTGTGACAGCATGTTGTTCTGCAATCGCCACATCAAAATATCGCTCAGAAAAACGCTCCGAAAACTTTACCAAGTCAGAGCCTTCACACATAGCAGGTGTGATTCCGACAAGCTTTTTATCTTGCTCAGCCATATCACAAAGCCATTGACCAAAGATGTTGGCGTATTTTGGTCCACTTGGTTTTTTTTTGGCGGGAGCAGGAGTGATGGCAATATTAGCTTCAATTTTATTGATGGCGTGGTAGCCGATAGGGTCTAGTTCTGCTGGAGCAAAGCCTTTACCTTTTTTGGTGATTACATGCAGAAACTGAGGGCCTTTCAGTTCTTTCATGTTTTCCAGCGTACGTAGTAATGTCGGTAAGTCATGGCCGTCAATGGGGCCGATATAGTTAAAACCTAGCTCTTCAAATAAAGTGCCAGGAGCCATTAAGCCTTTGACATGTTCTTCAGTCTTACGCGCAAACTCCATTAATCCAGGGGTATTGCTGAGTACTTTTTTGCTGCCATCACGCACATTGTTATATGTTTTGCCCGATAAAATTCGTGCAAGGTGATTTTTTAAACCACCGACATTGTTAGAGATAGACATATCATTATCATTTAAGATAACAAGCATGTCGGGAGCAATATCGCCGGCATGGCTCAAAGCTTCAAAGGCCATACCTGCTGTTAAGGCACCGTCCCCAATAACGGCAATAGACTTTCTATCGCTACCTTGGAGCTTTGCTCCTAATGCCATTCCCAAAGCGGCACTGATAGAGGTGCTGGAGTGGCCGACTCCGAAAGTATCAAATTGGCTTTCATCACGAGAAGGAAAGGCTGCGGGGCCATCTTGCTGGCGGATCTTCAGTATGGCCTCTCTTCTTCCTGTTAAAATTTTATGGGGATAAGCTTGGTGACCGACATCCCAGACGATTCTGTCATCAGGCGTGTTAAATATGTAATGTAAGGCGACGGTTAACTCTATTACACCTAAACCCGCACCAAAATGCCCCCCGGATTGACCAACGCTATAAAGCAGATAAGCTCTCAATTCATAACTAAGCTGGCTGAGTTGTTCTTCTGAAAGCAAGCGTAGTTGAAAGGGATCGTTGACCTTGTCCAATAGTGGCGTGGAGGGTCGTTGGGTTGGGATTTCTTGAAATATAGGTTTCGTCGTATGCATCAGAATTAAAGCAGGTGCCAAAAAAGAAAAGATTATAACAGAAACTATTTAAAAAAAGTCGCCTTGTTTTAGCGAGCGCGCTCGACGATAAAATAACTAATTTGAGCGAGCGGCTTGGTATTGAAACGAGTCAGTTGTTCTAAAGAATCCAGAGCATTATTATGTAAATCGTAAAGTTTTTTCTTAGCACCCTCAAGGCCAATAATGGATGGGTACGTCGGCTTGTTTAATGCTTCGTCAGCCCCTTGTGTTTTACCTAGGGTTTTAGTGTCGCTAATGACATCAAGAATATCGTCTTGAACTTGGAATGCTAGGCCGATTGATTGAGCATAACGTTTGAATAAGTGTAGCTCTGAAGTATCTATCGCTTGTTTGCAGGTTAATGCCCCTAAGGTGACGCTCGCTTCTATGAGCATGCCTGTTTTATGGCGATGCATGGTTTCGAGTGCGGCTAGGTCAATGTTTTTCCCCATAGAATTAACGTCTAGGTCTTGTCCATAAACCATACCTCTTGCTCCGCTGGCTTTGGCAAGTGTTTGAATCATCATGACTTTTTGCTCTGAAGTATAAGTATCTTCGCTTGCAATAATTTCAAAAGCCATGGCTTGCAGGGCATCTCCTGCAAGAATTGCGGTCGCTTCGTTGAAGGCAATATGGCAAGTCGGGTGCCCTCTACGAAGCTCATCATCATCCATTGCTGGCAGATCATCATGGATCAGGGAATAAGCATGAATAAGCTCAATAGCCGATGCACAGGCTAAGGCAGATTGAGGTTGATTACCAACGCAGTATGCCGTTGTGAGTGCCAAAATGGGTCTAATGCGCTTGCCGCCGAGCAATGTGCTGTATTTAATCGCGTCTGATAATACTCCATTCGAGCTAGAGAATTTTCTAATATATTGTTTAAGTGCCTGGTCAATTAATGCCAGATAGTCCGGGAAAAAGTCGGGAGAATGAGGTGTCATAAAATATATTCAAACAGTGAAAAATTAGTTATTGGAGTCGTTATCGAACTCGTTCAGTTCATAACTGTCTTCTTTTGGGGTGAGCTTAGCAACCCTTTGTTCTGCTTGTTTCAAGGTGTTTTGACACTGCCTGGTTAACTGAACACCGTGCTCAAATGCACCCAGTGACTGCTCTAGGCTAAGCTGTCCTTGCTCCATTTTGTTAACA
>TARA_R110002072_G_scaffold48107_6_pt1 | contig 32790 bp, 32 predicted proteins | sample TARA_R110002072 | Tara Oceans TARA_R110002072 (sample SAMEA4397118) | marine metagenome | biome: Polar Biome; feature: [SRF] surface water layer (ENVO:00010504); material: water (ENVO:00002006), including particulate matter (ENVO:01000060) such as... | depth 5 m
GCTGTGAGTACACCTGCTACGTTCCCTTTGACGCCAATATCATCCATTGTTAAAGTAATCTTAGTAGTTTCGCCAGCTGTGATAGCCGCGGTGAGACCTATTGTTCCGGGCGCTAGATTGGATCCTGCGCCTAGATTCGCGGCGCCGTATTTGTATTTGTTATCGGCTGTTCCGTTTATAGCTTTAACCAGCACGGCGGCGCAGTCGGCATCATCAGCGACAGAAGTGAGACTGATACCGAAAGTGTTGGCGCCTTCGTCGGCTTCGACATCCGTGCCGCTATCAAACAAAAACGTGTAAGTGACTCCATCACCCCCAGCAGAGGTTGGTACGGTCATTGTAAACTTGTCATTTTGTGCGACACCGGCGACGTTAATCGCGCTGGCCAATGTGGCTGCTGCGTGATTTCCATTGGCATTAATCCAATTTGAACCAACGCCATCGAAAGTTTTATCCGCGTATGTATCTAAATCCATGCCCCTGCCTTCTTCCCAAGAAGAAGATACCGCAAAAATATTATATTTTGCGTTAACAGGAAGAGTTTCGTGGTGTGCAACATTGTGCAGACGAAAATAAAAAGAAACACTTCCAGATGCGGGGATGCTGCCAGCAGCCCTCTTTGCTTGTATGGAGTTCACGCTGTCATCAGAAGTAGTCACTGGGAACTTAACCAAAACTCTGGATAGCTCTGATGTTAGTCCATTTAAACTACTGCTGCTCTGACCGTATATAGAAAATACTTCTAGAGAATCTGACAGGCCAATATTAGAACCCGTTGCTCTTGTCGACAAACCTTCCAAAAAAGCATTTGTAATCGTAGTGTCTGCTGTCGCTGTAAATCTTTTGATCGCCATTATACAATTACCCCTTTAATGTCAGACGCTGGATACTTAATCTCTAAAGCAACATTTTCTGGAGCTTCTGCTGTTAATCCATCGGCCGACAGCAAATCATCCATTTTGACAAAAGTAGAAGAGTACCCTACTCCTGTTTTGTTTGCTATTCTTACCATCTTGGCATCAACAACTCCACGAACCTTATTTAATATTCCGTATATGTCTGATATGTAAAGCGGCTCCCCCACATATAGTGGTTCACTTAGCGCGTCTTGCACTGCTTTTATTGAGTTACTCAATACTTCATAGCTGTTTTCATTCTGATCCACATTTATAGAAAATTCTACACCATAGTTAACTATTTTTGCATCCCGAATATCAATACTATCATTCATCATTTTCTTTTCGGATAACCAAATTTTTAAATTCTGCTTAAGAGTATCAGTGGCTGTTGTTAGTTTCCCATCAGTGCCCTCTGAAAGAACATATAGTTCAATATTTCTTTTGGATGTGCAGTTCTTTCTTCTAACTCTGCATCTTTTTATCGCGCCAAATTTTACTGGCATGGTGTATGCCATGGCTTCTAGATCTTGTTTGGTCACTCCCCTATTTTGGGCAGCATATGAATCTTTTGATCTTCTTTTTATTTCTGTTATGTCAGGCAGAGAAACTCCGCCAACAATAGGATTAGAGTTCGAAACTTCTAATGATGCCTCAACATCTCGCATTTTTGAAACAGACAGGGATGTTGAATCACCAAACTTTACTTTCTTAACTTTTAACTTTGTCAAGCCATTAGTGCCCACATTTACATTCGAAGAAGTGTTTACCCTATAATTAACTACTATAGTAGTGTTTGCTGGTGCTATACCAAACTTATCAGTTGACATTAACTTAGACGGATCAAAAGATTTATCTGTTGTATGGCTTCTACCGTGCATTTTTAATGCTAATTCTGCGGGACCTGAAACTGATGAGTTTGTAAGTTCATCGCTGGTGCCGTGCCCAAACTGTAGAAATGTTGTGTTTCTTAATCTTTCGACAACAAATCTCCTAGGGACAACGAACGGCCTTAACACAGATGGAACTGTATCCGAGTCAGTACCTCTGTTTGTCACATCCCTATATACGACATCTTGTGAAAGATAATCTACCTGATAATATTCATGGCCATCAGTATCGACAACGCTAATTACTTCAGAAACATCGACATTTGATAGTTTTACTTTCTTAAATTTCTCATAATCTCCGATATCTATCTTAAGAGATCTAATTTCTCCCGACACGACTCTTGCCGGTACCCTTACTGCATAGTGTGTTGGTACGCCAGTAGTATCGTTAACTCTGGCTACTACAACTTGATTTCTAGAGTCATCGAGTCTTGCATCTTCAGTGGTAGTAAAAACTGATCCCCCATCAGAAGATATAGTTGTTCCGGCCTCAATAACAGGAAGATAGTTCGTGTCCGGACCAAGCCCAGTAGAGTTAGCGGGTATAATAGCATAAATTTCAGCTTCTCCGACTGATCCTGCTCGGCCTTCATAGTTATATCCACTCATTGCAGCTAGCTTTATAATATTATCATACTCTGTTGCCGTCTCTAAAAAAAGCTCATTTACTTGGTAATCCAAATAAAATGACAACATGTCTCCAACATATGAAACTGCACCTAAATACATTGAACCCATAGAGGCAGCGCCGAAATCTCTATATGTCTCTGGGTAGTACCTCTTGGCATATTTCATGAGATCTGATTTTATAGTATCAAATTCTCTACTAGTATATTTGACTGGTATTTTCTTTGTTGCCATATTAAATGTTTCCCGTTCAGTTGTAAATAGTATTCACATAAATTATCTTGTAAACGATTAGATGTCTTTTAAATTCCGCTTTTCCATTTTAGTTCTCCAAATAAACCATCTGAAGATGGAGTGACTATGGGAGAAGTTGCATTTCCAAAACCAGCAGGGATTTGAGCCACCGGTCCAGGTAAGGATGGAACCTCAGTAACAAAATCCCCTGGACCGTTTTTTGCGATATCATCTGTTAATGATGGTATTTCTGGAATGTTCTCCTCTTGTACATCAGATTCACTAGTGCCCAGTAAAACAGTATACGCTATCCTTACACTGAGTTTTGGTTCAGCGTCATTAACAGGATAGGGAGAAAATTGAACATTCAGAAGTCTAACCATGGGCTGACCAGTATCTCCAGTACGAATATATGTATTTATTTGATTTCTTATTCTAGATTCTATGTCAATTCTTATGCTTGGGTGGTCATTCATAAATAGAACATTTCTAAGGCCGACGCCAAAGTTTACATCCAATTCAGCCGGATTTTCACCAGGAACAGTGAGAATCAATACTTTCATAAGTTGGCGCACTACTTCCTTCATGTCGGATACGCCGTTGAATGGGCCCCATGCTTCGTTCCACCACAGTGGTGTTTCTAGTGTTTCTGCCATTTATAATCTCCTCTTTAAGTCCTAGCACGGGTTACCGTCTGAATCCACAACAGCATGCCGTTGCATGTTCCTTAGCCACCAAAACAAGCTCCAAGATATTCCATCCCAATCTCCTGATGCTGTGTCATTGCTTTTTGGAACTTCCCAATCTAGATCTGTTGCTTTATAGTATCCATAGAATACACTTCTCGCAATCTTCTTTGATCTTCGGAAAAGTGTTCTCTTATCCCAATCATGAAAGCCATTGTTGCCTATACCAAAGTTCTTGCCACCGGGTGTACCATCGCTCCAATCTTCGTCACTTCCAACTGATAATAAAAATGTATTCATAACATAAATAGTCAGGACAGATAGGATTTTTGGCAAAGGAATACAATATTCGAATATCATCTCATATCTTGGCTCTTTTATAAGATCTGCCACCAAGCATGCAAGCTCGGAAGCATATATTGCCCCAATGGAGCCGGTGATGTCTTCTATATTATTTTCATCAATTGTTCCGCTTTCTTTCTCCGTAGAGACCAAAGGTATAAGTAGAACAGTATAACTGTCATATGAGCCATTTGAGGGAAAGCGAACATCAAATGCTTTATTTTCCAACTTTTCTTCTTGAGTCACGCCGGCAGGCACGGAAGAAACCGAATCTATGTGAACTATTCTTAGGCCAACCTCCCATGAAGACCACAAATCTTTAACTTTCTTACCGGCAAAAAGAGAAGCATTGTTTGATAGATACTCCTCCCAATCATCGATATTTATTACCCCACGAAGATGCTTGAGATCATCTGTCTCCCTTCTGACTATTTGAAGCTCTTCTCCGCTTAAACTTTCCAATGCTGGCAGAGGATCAGATGCTGGGTCGACGATGTATGTGAGATCGTAATCAGTAACTTTAATATATTTTTCTAGCATATATGGCGCGTTGAGTTCGCCGGTTGTTGGATCGGGACTTGCCAACAACTGTTCATGGCCGGAAGTAACAAAAGCACCTTTTGCAACATCCCATGGGCCGCCACCAGACAGAGATCCTAGAATCATATCACTGTTTGTCAAAAACAAATCATGTATATCAGATATTGGAGGATTCATGTCTTCAGATATAGCATCTGCTACGAATGAAATCTCTTGCTTAACGATGCGACGAGCTAGTACTCTGACGTGCTCTAAGTTATTTGGTTCGGCAATATAAGATGTCCAGTAATTCGCTTTCTTCTTTCTTGCCAGACGGTCATTGACGAGAGCACCAATAAGTGATGTCGCGCCAGAAATTGGGCCACCAAACGGAGAACCGACAGCAGATAATAGACCCGCCGTCATTAAGCTGGGATATGAGTTCATTGCTAGCTCTGGTGCGACCTCTTTAGCCCATTTGTCTTGTTCCCTAAGCAGGGCATCCAATGCTTCTCGCTCTGCATCGGTCTCATCCTCTATTTCTCCACGCTTATACATTCTGTCATAGGTTTGTGCAATCTGCTCCATGAAGAAGAAATAATACTCATTTGGCTCATCAAACCAACCAGGATCTTTCTGATTGATCAGGCCATACTCCATTCTGTCAATAATAAAATCAACCAACAAATCATCGTATACCGAAGGAAATTTTGCTTCAAATGTAGTAAATGACGGCATGCCGGACAAAAACAGTTCAGCAACGTAAATTCTTATTACGGCCAACAATGTCATTTCAATTCCACAAGTTGATGATCGATCTAAAATCTTGTTCCATGGATGTTCTATCGCACAAGAAGGATTTTGAGTTAACCTCTCGTCCTCTACTATTGTATTATATAAATTATCATGATACTTTGAAAGTTGCTTGAAGTCACACCCAGCTTTAGCATTTGGTGTGCATCCAGTAGATTCTGGTGCAAATATTTGCATTATTCTAGACCACCCATCAAACGCTGGTTGTGGCATATAGAAAGCTGGATGGTCTGCTGTTCCCCCATATTTCTCCGGATCTACCGGATATGGCTCTCCTGTTTTCGGATTTACGAATGTAGCATCTAAGAATATTATACCAGGCACTTCTGTGCCTGTGTCGAAATCGTTTTCCTCGCTATATTCGGTAGAGAAGCCATGCACGAAAGCAGGGTTTGAATCATCGGCAATTCTTTCTGCAAACTTTTTAAAATATGTTTCAAGCAGAGAGTCACAATTGTCATAATATGTTTGAAAAATAGAATCATAGTCGCTGTCTATCGACTCAGCTGCCGTGGGCGACATGTTTTTCATTGCCTCTATAAGAAAACGAGCATACAATGAATGCCTAGGAGATAAAGCAGCACTAAGGTGTTCATCAATATTTAAGTTTAAAGGATTCGAACCTGAAATCTCTGCAAGGTCGACAAGCTCTCTTATTTGACTTTCTGTCTTTTGTACCCCTTCGAAACCAAATAAAGGCACATTTGTGTTAGAAAAGACATTGCCGGTAGCGAAGCTCACACTGTTGATGTTAACTATGTCGCTCCCTCGAATTCGGTGATAGTCATTCATTATAGATTTTCCGTCTTCATCCAAATCAAAACTGCTATATTCTAATTTAAAGTCGCTGGTATCATCGTCGCTGCCAATATAATCCCCCCAATACATAACAACATCTGATTTTTTTCTTTCTATATCCTGAATGTTCGCGGAATATACTGAATACTTTTCTCCAAGATTTTTACTGTCTACCCTGAATTCAAAATCTCTTGGTTGGTCAATTCCCCAAACCGGTGTTATGGATTCAACTTCGGAGGTTGTTTCTACGCCAGCACCTACAGATGCCTCGTCAAAAAACCCTCCTCCCTTAAGATAATTTTCTTTCAAATGAGTTGCAACATTTTCAGGGAACTCATTATCGTCGCCACCTTGAATATCTTTTAAGTGCCTTTTAAACCCATACCCCCCCTGAGAGCTCATTACCATATTTATAAGTCCGCCAGATCCATGGACAAAACGATTGTCTTGATTATCCATCAAATCTTTTCGGTGCGCCTTAGAAATATATTCTAACATATCCTCTGACATCGAGGATGCTGCCGATCCTAAAATAGGGTCTACGGCGGGAAAAAGAGATGGTGCGCATGGATCATTAGATGTTATAGGCGGTATTAAATCGTCCAGCAATCCGCCCTGCATTAGATCTGCTACTTGAGATATTTCGTCTTTTGTTTTGTTTCTTAGTGCATTAAGGTGCGTCTCACACTGTTCTGCTGTCATCCCTCTTTCTGAGTATAGGTCGCATCGGACAGTTTCCCACAACATCATATCATCACATAGAGAAGAGACGGCTGGCTTGTCTTCTGTGCTGGCTGGTATTTTCTTATATTTGTCCGGAACGATAGCCCCAAGAGTATTAAATGTCTTTGCTATTCCCGCTTTAGACGAGAATCCATCGCAAGCGCCGAAAGAATCAGGATAAATCAGTTCTGCAATCTCAACAATTGCGCCCAAAGTAGAGCTATTTGCATCGCCGTTAAATAAATCAACTAGTTCCTGCTGAGACAGCACCAGAGATATATCTGCAAAGAATGCCGTGGAATCTTCTTTTAACTTTTCAGGGTCACAGCCGCTAAGATTAGCAGCAAGAGTGGCGACGGCTGCTGTAATTTCTTCGTCTGACAAATTCTCGTCACAGAAAGAATCTCGGAAAGCATCTAAGAATCCATCTCCTGACATCAAGTTGCCTAGGCCCTCAAGGGTCTTACATAAAGAATTCAATATCATCTCTATAACATATGCAAGAATCTTCACTAGAGCAGTGCATATAAGCTGAATGATCATTTCTTTTAGCGCATCGATCAGCATGCCCATGAAGTCCGGAAACTCTGGCACATTGAATTCTGGATCATATGTAAATTCTTTATTGAGGCGACAGAAATCAAGCTCTAGTCCCTTGAAAAAATCCCCTAGAGGGGGGTCGATATAATCCGGAACATTACAAGAATAAGCTTCAAAAGCTGTGATAAATAATTCTGCACCTGGAAGAGCATTAAGTTGCGAAATCAATTCTTCTTCGCTAAGTCCATCAAGAAGTGCTTCTTTATATGCTTCAACTATTACGTCCTGAACATCGGCAGCTGCTGTGCCTATTGTGCCTGCGCCGGGAGAAGATGGGAATATTAAACTGCCAAAATCTGTTTCATATCCACGAACTTTTAGTTGCGCCATCATATCAGCGCCATTATAATCAAATCCATCTGGTTTTTCTGACAAAACATACGTTGTCCAGTTCTTCCACTCGTCATCACTAAGGCCAGAGACATAATCATGGTTTGGTGTGCCCTCGCTTAAATCAAGAAGAGGTGGGTTTCCTGTCGTGTTTGTACTCGGTAGGCCATTGTGAATCCCCTCTCCCGCTTCTTTTGCCAAGCCAAATGCAGTCTGAGAAGGGTCATTGGGATCACCAGAACTCCAACTGCTTCCTATATTATATCCATTTTCCCACGGAGGTGCAGCGAACACCATTCCCAAAGATTCTGATACTTGATCAGCTATTTGTGACTGTTGCTGCGGAGATAAACCTGGAATTAGCAATTCTAAATCAGCAGGGCCGAGTGAGCGCACAGCGGCCTCTATAAGCAAAGCTATGCCATCAGCAGTAGAAACGCCCTGCAATAAACACCCAAGCAGAAGATCAAGAAGAGAAATAACGCCGCAAAATTTGTATTTTTGGAAGACCTTTCTCCAAAGTTCTATGGGGCCCATGGCCTTGCCCTCTTCTCGTATTACGCTTAATAGCATCTCTCCAGCGGAGTCGCCGGCGAAGAAATCTTTAACTCCCTGCTCTTCGGCATTCTTTAGGACTTCGGCCCAAAGTTCTGAATAGTTGACATCTTCACTTCGTTCATAGGGCGTACCGCTACATGCCATTTTATTAAATTTATCTGCTAATGCAGATGGAAAATCAAATATATCGCTTAAGGTTTCTCCTAAAATCTTAGCCGCTTTGGACTCATCTAAAACCTCGCAATCCAATGTGGGCATGCCCTTGTCAATTGCCGCGGCATCAACGAGATCAACCGTATATTTAACAATAAATTCATTCCACTCAATGGGCTCGCGAGCGGAAACATCATTATGCATATCAGGAAGCCTCTGTATATATGCTAGTGTTCTGCGGTCAGACCAGTTATCTCCAGTGAAGTTCCACAATATCTTTGAAACATCTTCCTCTTCTGGGTCTGCTCCCTTGAGGTATATCGGCGGACAGCCATGTTCATTAATTTGAAGATATGTCATACCAGACATGTCTTCCTTGAACCCTATTTTTATAAACTCTACACGCTTGTAAGGGTAGTATCCGTGAGATTTAATTATCACCAGCAAATCTTTAATAAACTGCTTGATCTTTTTGGCTTCATCTAAAAGATTTAAATCGCCATAATCTCCACCTTCTTCTTCCTTAAAGCTTGCCCACTTAGCGTATTCTACATTATAGTATCTCATGGCATTATAAACATCGTTGACCATGTTGCTGCCCAAATCTAACACCCCAAAATCAAATGGTCCTGTTGGCAGATCGGCCATTAAAAACCTTACTTCTATTCCTGTATCCGGAGGGTCTATCTCCTTGAGAGAGGAATAATCAATAGGTATTCTATCAAATAGTTTTGCCGGTATGACGACAAGCACACGGGGCTTTAAAGAATTATTATCTGGAACATATATTCCAGTTTCTGGTATTCTAGGATAGTCGTCGGCTGTGGGCAAAAATCCAAGTCGTGCCTGTATGATTGTGCCGCCGGTTTCATCAAAGATTACATCCATCGTAGATATGGAATCTACATCTCCCACCTCTCCTGTTATGGTCTGCAAGAATACGCCAGCTGCTTCTGACCACGCAGTGCCGGTGCCATAGGGATCATCGGTTGTCTCCAGCACCTTAATATATTCTGACTTCATATATGCCTTTAAAAGCTTCTCAGCGCCTGAACGGAGTACAGACGTCAAGTCATCTATAGCATATGGGTTATCTTCTTCAAGGCGAACTACAACAGAGTATTCACATGTTTTTGCATTGAAGAATGTCTCGTCGGGATCTAAAAGATACCAATCAGGAACGAATGCATTTGGATCTCCTACACATTCATCTGGGCACGTACCTTCTGGAAGCTCTTCTTCTGGAGCGCACACTGTTATATCAATGGTCGATCCTGCCTCTGGTGCGCCTTCTGTGACTGAGGAAGGAGGGCCAGCGACTTCCTCTGGCAACTCCCCTGACCAATAAGAGTTAAGGAAATCAAGCCACCAAGTTTTAAGTTCGGTCGATATCAATAAATCATCATTGGAAATTTCTTCTAACATGTTAGATATTAAATCGACGGTCATGTCAGAGTATCCCGCATTATTATCTTTTAGTTTCTGCAAATCTTCGTCGTAATCCGGAGAATCTGCTTTTGGATAACTCATGTATTTCTTTCCACCAAAGAATACTGGCTTTGTTCCGCTTGCGATCTCGCCAGACCAATCCTTTGCTGCGTAGTATACATCAAGCAACTCTATCAGATCAGATGCATAAAGAAGGAATGATTCAAAATTTACTCTACAACTCCACTTCTCCCATCTAACGCCAGGATTAAGAGACCTAACGTATTCACCATTCTGGAGAAGGTGGGTGGCGGAATAATTATCAAGTTTAACCGATCCATTATGATTTAGATACGGGCGGGCCGTGTTATTAAGAGAATCATTTAACACAAATCTTTCATAGTTTAAATATTGCTCTTGATCACGGAGACCTCTGTCTCCGGGACCCAGTGATGCCGCATGTGCAGCAGTCGACACAATATCTGAAGATGCATGACTAGAAAGGTCATCTGGATTGGGGTATGATGGCGTCCACCAACCATCGATCTCGCCGGTCGGAGAAGACATCTGCCTCCCGTCCTTAGATGGAGAGGTAAATGTAAACTCTGCATAACCCTTTCTTTTTAAAAATTCTTCTCCGGAAGTTGCACCTGAGTCGTAATATTCTGGATATGTTATATCAGATATAGTTGTGCTTACCTGCGAGTTTGTGCCATGCATAAGAAACTCGTCGCTATTTGTGCTTCCGCCAGCATCGTTATCATCAATAAGGAGGCACATCTTTAATAGTTGGCATAAAAATTCTATTCTTTTGGCAGCATCTTCCTGACTCATCGCTATATGTGTAGTTCCTGATGGCGCATCTTCTTTAGGAATCTTAGTATATATTGTTCCTAAATCAAGCCAATATCTAGCCCTAGATCCAACATCTTTAAGCTCTTCAACAGCATCGGTCTCATGGTGCGCAGTATAGTGAGTGTGGTCAAGAGTATGTTCATCCGAAGTGTAATCTCCTCCATACCAAAGCGATTTTACTCTTTCGTGGTCAGAAGCTAGCTTAAAGAAATATTCGGACTGAGATACCCAAGGTTCTGGGGGACCTCCCTCTTCCTCTGTTTGGTAAAGTCCTAGATCATGCCCATCAAACTCATATTCAACGCCATTTTCGTCTTCTGGGTATGAAATTGGATACTCAGCAGTATTATAGGCGTTGTCAAAAGCATCGGCACTCTTCCACAATCCATCAAAATTGTCTGAATCTTCTATTTCTTCCAATATTGCCTTGATAAGTGCTTTAAATCCTGCAACTTCTCTATAATTTAGTGCCATGTATTTAATGTTTCCTAATTGGTATAATTGTTTCGACTGCCAAACCATCCACTAGCGAATGGTTCTAGGTGCCGGAGTTGAACCTTAGCGCCGTACATCCTAGCAGCTTGAACCTCTTTTAGTGAATCCAACTGCATCTTCATCGCATTCGCTATCATAGACGCCCTCTGGCCATTCGAAAGAGGCAAGATTCCAACCACTTCACGGTTAAACGCGGATTGTGATGAAATAATCTTATTCATTGCTTTGCATGCTTTATCTATAGCTTTGAGCACCTCTTTAAGGGTGTCTGCTAGCTTTTCTGACTTGACTATGGCCTCTAGATCTGAGTCGTCATTGCCGGCGATCAAATCGATTCCCGTATATGTTTTAAGTTTGCTTCCGGTCGATAACTCAGTTCCTTTGCCCATGGTAACTAGTTTAATTCCTTCTCTTGCAACAATTCGGATACCATCCGCTTTCATTCCGATAGCAGAGCGCGCTTTGTTGGAGCCAACCTCTCCCTGCGCCAACCCTAAAGGTAAGTCGATATCTGTTCTTTGGGAAATATAAATTCTTGCTGCATCTCCTTTAAAGCTTGGGTTGCCACTCAATTTTGGATCTCTACCGACCACCAAGTCAATCATGTGGGCACCGGTGTGGCCTTTGCCGGCGTACCCAGAAGCTTTGCTGCTTATCCTATCACCACCAAGAACAATATGAGAGTCGTCATGCGTTATTATTTTTTCTCTTTGTGAGGGATCAAAAACCACAATTGGCTCTACGTTAGAAGCGCCGGCGTGACCTACCTTGGATTTATTAGATGAAGCATCAAGCGTATCTTGCATCTTTTCCGATAATCCTGTTCTATCATTTCCTGATTTTGTTGCCATGTTTTTCTTATTGCTCCTTAAGTTCGGCTTCCAATATTCCTCGCGCCGCTTCTTTTGATATTCCTGTATTTGCTGACATGTCTGATGCTATGTCATCTAAAAGATCATCAACCTCACTTTGTGTTTGCTGAGAGTATTCCTCTTCTGATGTCTGCTTCGAAGAGTATTCAGAAACAGTACCAGAAGTATTGTCCGTTCCAGAGTTAAAAGCATTTTGGGCCTCACCTGATTCCGTCCCATCCGATTCCAAATCTGGTGCTGTGCCTATACCCTTTTCTAACACTGTAATATATATCGGCGTCCCTGTTCTGCCGACTCTATCCTCAAAATCAACTTCTATAATATCGCCAGGAGCAGGTATTTCTGACACTCCATACCTACCGGTCAATGGGCCATAAAAGGTCGTATGTAAAGAAAATGCATCAAGAGATTCTTCATCCATTGATGTTGGATCTCCTAAAGTTTTTGGAAAAGGTTTCCAGAAGTCAAGTTCTGGAATTCTGGCTACGACCGCTATTAGGCCAACAGGTCTTCCTAGATCGTTAGATAGGGAAAATCCTGGAACGTCTCCAGCTGGGTAGTATTCAACAACTGCATGCAAGCAGATTGCGGCCCAAGTTCCCCTATGTTCTTTAGTGTAGGCATTTTTATAGAACTCATTTACCACTCTTCTCAGTCGGGTTAATTCGTTCTCCGAATCATGATCAATTATGCCTGCATTGTTTTTAGAATGCTGGTTTAAATCTCCTGGATATATACCCTTATACATCGGGTTTTCATCAGCCATCTTCAGAGCCCCCATCTTGCAGCATATCAAAAATATCTGCCTTATCATCATCGGATAGTCCAGTATCTCCTAGTTGTTGCTTGTGAATGAGGGTAGATACTTTTACCAACTGCTCGTTGGATCTCTGTAATGTCTCAACATACTTGGCGGCTACTGCGCCGACTTCCCTATGTCTCTCTTCTGACTTGCTCAAATAACCTATAACATCATCTAGAAGCTCACGAGTAACTTTGCGGTCCTCTTCAATATTCTGAATTGCGCTTTCTAAATAATGATCTAGGTTTTTCATAATTCACCTTCGTCCCACTTCTCACGGAACACTCTATATTTAACTTTCATCCTGTTTAAGTTACTAACAATCTGTTTGGTACTTAAGCCGGTAATTTCCCTAATATACATATAAATAGCTTTTTTGTTGAAAATTTCTATATCTTCTGCACTTTCGAACAGTATTTTAATGGCTGCAAGCACCTTCTCTTCGTTTTCCTTAAGGTCGGCACGTTCCCAAGAAAGTATTTCCCCCTTAAGGGACGCAACAAACTCTTCATGTTCTCTTTCCGAGTGATATGGATTTACCGTAGAAACATGCTTTAATTGCATGTCCCCCGAAAGGTCTCCAAGATCCATCTCTCTTTTTCTATTCTTTTTTGCTTTCTTTGTTTGTTGAATAAACCAATTCTTAGTTATAACACTAAAATAAGAAAATGCCTTATATCCTTTGTCTTGGCTGTACTTATCCAAAATAGTTACAAGCCATATCTTGCACTCATCGCGAAGAGAATCAATATTAGGAAGAGTTGTAAACTTGTAAGTAAATACAATCTTGTCCACCATTTCATCAAATGCTGGCCCTATATATTCAACATAAAGATCCGTTCTTACTTTTATACTTTCAGTCGCAACATATTCAACTATTGCGTCTTCATGTACCTGAGTGAAATACAATCTTTTTGTTCGTTTTCTTCTCTTCTTTTTCTTCGGTTGTGCCGGTGGTGTCACCGCTTGTTTTGTTATCATTTGTTTCCTCCCATTCTTCCTCTCTTTCGTCTGGTAAATCGTCTAATAATTCGTAGATATCTTCGAACCCTGAGAGGAAATCTTTTATGCCCTTTGCATGATTGAGGACGCTTTGTAGCGTTTCATCTCCATAAAAAGTTTCCATTTCGTATATAGTTTCTAAATGGTTTTCAAAATTTTCTATAGCATTCATAATTTCATCTATATTGGATGCAACTATCGTAAGTTTTCTGCTTGAAGTTCTTGCAAACCAAAAAAGGATCACGTTGGCGACTAATGACAATGCCAATATTGGCGTCAAGTATAAAATATATTCACTCATTTGCTGTAACCCTCTTTCATCTCTCTCTTTTGTTCTTCTACTTCTTTTTTAACATCACTAATAAATTCCTTTACTATTTCACCAGTTTTCTTTTCTAATTCTGGCGATGTATCATTTTTAGTAGAATAATCTACAGACGGAACCCTAAATAGAGAACCGTCCATAGAGCATTTATCACAATTTCTAAGCTTTATTAGCATTCCATGCACTGCTTCGAAACAATGATCGCACTTTTTACACCTGTAGGCGTACTTAGGCACTTACTCTTCTTCCTCTTCGCCATAATCGTTGCCAAGCTTTACAAGTGGCGGATTCATCACCATAAGGCCAGCTTCTGAATTCTTAAGGTTGAATCCCTTAATGACTGGTACGATGTCGCTTTGTTCCATTAGGGACTTTTGTAGCGCCATCATTAGTGCGCCGACTGCTTGGTCGGATAGTTGCATTTCTTCTTCTCTCATCTCATCTCCTCTATTTGTTTTTTAATAGTTGGTATTTTAAGTTCTGCACAAAGTTCATGAACTGTACCCAGTGTTCTGTCACAAGATTGTGGCGCCTCAAAGGCGGATATCTCTAGGTCGAGTTTTAGGTTGTTAGAAATTGTTTCAAGCAATTCATATTTTGAAACAGAATTAGAAAATAAATGCCTCGTGCCGGTTTCATATAGATTATTTTCTATTATTTGCTGGCAGCACTTGGCATACTGGTTTGTGGTTATTCCGTTCCAAAAGTGATTAGTAAAGCCATTGACCTTTTTATTCTTTTGGGATATAGCCCAAGACACCAAACTAGCATTCTTGTGAATTTCCCTTCCTATAATGCTAGTTCGCAAAACCATACATTCTGTGGGCTCCCCAAGAGATTTTGATTTTCCATAATTATCCCTACAATCATGAAAAGATTCTTCACTGTAGTTGCCATCATCTCCGCTAAATACGCAATCTGTCGTTATATGTATGACTTTTGTTTTTTTATCTGAATAGTATTTTGCCAGCTCATATGGAAAAACAGCGTTTATCTGTATCGATTTTGGCATATTAGAGCTCATGAACGGCTTGATTGTTCCGATACAATTAATAACATAATCAACACTCGGAAGAGTATCGAAGTCCGGTTGGGATGCGTCGAAATATATGCTATCTTTTTTTAATGTCATGTCACCCCTGTGAGTAACATGTACCTTAAACCCTTCAAGCTCGCTAAAGTGTTTTGTCACGGCATTTCCGAGCATGCCCGTGCTACCCAATATTAATAAATCTATCATTTTTTATTTTCCTTTATTTTTCCATACGGGATTCTATTGCATATGCGCTCATATATGTAATATATAAAGAATCCGCTAATGTTCATTGCAATTGCATTTTCAAAAGCATGGTCTGTGATGTTTATACTTAGAATGGTAAAGCTGTTTGCTACCGCTATCACTCTCCATGCGCCGGTTTTCAATAAACTTCTTGATTTAGTTTCTTGCATGTTCTATCTATAGTCCTCTTGCCAAATATCCCACTTATCCCAATCAAACCTATAGTCATCGCCCTTTGTTTCTTCCATTGTAGACGTAGAAAAAAACATCAATATAGTATCGTCCTCCAATGTCTTAAATCCATTAGCATGATTTGGCGGCACATATAAGATAGAAGGACTCTGGGAAGAAAGAGTAAATTTGTTAATCTCTTCTGTTTCAAGATTTACGATTCCGACTAATGCCGATCCTTTTGGCACATAAACATATTTTGCTTCTTTTTTGTGTCCATGCCATGCGCGAATATACCCTTGTCGATGATTTTCTACTTGATAAAATCTCTTAACATTGGAAAAGTCAAAATCATTTACAAACCTTAGAAAACCTCGATCATCTGCATATATGCCTCCCTTTAATATTTTAAAACTCATTCAATTTCCTCATATAAGCAGCGTTGGAATATACTACGTTTCCAGTATCCTTTATCCTATTCTCTTTAATTAAAGAATAAATCTGCTCGATTCCGTCGTGAATTGAGTATTTCGGGCGCCAACCAGTGTTTATAAATTTATTATTTTTTACTTTATAATTTCTCAAATCTTCAAACTTCATATCAGTATATTCTATCTCACAGTTTGGCATAACATTCTTAATCTCTTCGCCAAGCGAGCTTATTTTAAAGTTTTTGTAAGACAAATTATATAATCCAGATATATCATTTTCTATTCCATGTAGGATAGCCGTGGAAACATCACGTACATGAAGTAGGGGGCGCCACTGATCTCCTCCAAATATTGTTAATGGCTGGTTTAGCGCAGCTCTCATAGATAAGATATTAGCTACCAAGTCCAATCTCATTCTAGAGTGCCTGTCGCCTAGGCCAAATAAGGTGCCCAATCTAAATACCAATGAGTTCTCAGAGTTGTCAAGGACATATCTTTCTGCTTCAAGCTTGGTCGCCGCGTAGAGAGAAAGCGGATTAGGAGATGCACTCTCTTCAATTAGATCGTTGTTTATGCCGTAAACCGAGCAGGTGGAAGGAAACACTATCTTCCCATCATAATTGTCCACAAGCCACTTGACTGTATCGACATTTAGCTCCTTTGTTAATCTGTGGTTGACAGCACATGCGCCGTCCCCAACTAGGCCGGCTAGCCAAACAACGACATCATATGAGCCGATTATATTGCTTAATTTATCTTTATCTCTAATGTCTCCGTATATAAACTTACACTTCTTCAGGAACCTATCCTCAAAAAGAAGCACATCATATACCGTAACATCACATCCATTTTCAATCAAATAATCAGTTAAAAATCCACCAATATATCCGGCACCACCAACAACAAGAATTTTCATTTTATCTCTAATTTCCATATCTCTTTACCTCTGCATTAAACCCTGCTAACGAATCTCCGTTAGATATGCGGCCGATTATACAAATTAATTTTTCATCGATACACCTTTTTAACCTTGCTCTTTCTTCGACTAGCCGAACATCTTCCACAGAAGCATGCGAACAAAATTCAGAATCACTTCTTGAGTTCATAACTTTATCCTTAAGCGTGTATAGCTTAAAGTTTACGATAGACAATCTATCAACTAATTCTCCAAAGCTCAATAGTTGTTCGAATGGCCCTTCCAAACCACATGAACCATCATATGAATCGATGGCTTTTCTTATAATATCATCTATTAGCTCATCCATGTTGGGCCCTCATCCATTCAATCACCTCATCGATGCTATCGTTCAAGGATATTTCTGTTTCAAAACCTAAGATTTCCTTCGCCTTTGTGACATCTGGGCTTCTAATTTGTACATCATATGGGTACGGCTCATGAGGGGTTATGCTTAATTTCGTGCCATGAATTTTGTCCCACACAATCTCTGCCAACTCCCTTACGGACGTCGCGACCGAAGACGATATATTAAAGTCCTCATTTATTGCGGCTGGGGACTCAATAGCCATTCGAATGGCGCGAGCGATATCTTTGCCGTTGGTGTAGTGCCGAATCTGATTTCCCTCCCCCAGTATTGGCATGGATTCGTCGGGAGCCAGAGAAAAAGATTTATAAATTAAATCTGGGAGGACATGGCTCATGAGCATCTTTATGTTTCCAACTGTTGTGGCTTGCTCGCCAACGGCTTCGTCCTCTCCGATCCCAACACAATTGAAGGGGCGAATAATTGTATATGGAAGGCCATATTGCTCATAAGCACCATAACAGAAATACTCAGAAGCTAATTTTTGGAACCCGTATGTACTCGAAGGAGGGGGACAATTTTTAACTTCGGCCTCCGGAGTTGGATACTGGCTTGTATTTTCAAACACCATGCTGCTGGATATTACCAATATCCTTTTTAAATCATGCTCCTTGTTTAACTTGATTGCAAGATCAAATGTGGAAGCAAGTATTCTTTCATTTGTGGCCAAAAGATCGTAAGCATATTTGTGAAAATAACTGATTCCACCAATCATGGCTGCGCCGGCGATGATGTAATCTGCGTCCAAAAAGATAGGATTAATATCCCCATCGGAGATGCTCATGCTACATATATCCATATTTAGTAAAGAAAAATTAGGATGTGAATCGTGTGGTCGGACTACAGGCCCATATTTAGAGAAATTATCAATTCCTACTACTTTATGTCCTTTGTCCAATAATTCCGCACATATATAAGAGCCGATGAATCCCTGACTGCCTGTTACTATAATTTTCATTTACTTAATCCTGCCATTTTTTAGAAAAATTTTCAAGAGAAGATATGATTCTATCCATATCCTTCTCTTTGTTGATTTGAGACACCCCTAACATAATAAACCTTTCAAGTATTGCATCTGAGTTTTCATGTATTTCTTGGTAAGAATCCCATAGATGGCTCTTTTTAAGGTATGCTGGGTGCTTAAGGAGGTTTCCTCCAAATAAAACTCTGCTTTCGATTTTATCTCGCGATAAATGATCGATTAGGTGTTTTCGCTTGAATCTAGATTTTTTTGGCAACAAAATAGGAAAAGAGAAAGGAGAGGTTTCCTCGTCAATTTCCCAAGTGCGTACAGCCAGTTTAGATTTGCTAAAATAATCATATAGCCGTGAATAGTTTTTTCTTCTAATACGATTAAAATTATCTATTTTGTCCATCTGCGATAGCAAAATAGCGCTCTGTAGCTCTAAGGGCTTAAGATTGTACCCAAGCCACTCATATTGATAGTTTACTGGATGGTCGAGGGGAAGCTCTGCGCAGGAAGACAATCTAGATTTTGGACAGAAAACATTGGGATTAACCGATCTAATACAACAATTGGGAGACGAACAATATCTTCCCCAGTTCCGGAAACCGCGCATAGCTAGTTGCATATTTTCATCATTTGTCACTATTCCTCCGCCTTCGCCCATGGTTATGTGGTGCGCAACATAAAAACTGAATGTCGCGGCCTTACCATATGACTGAATCGGGAGCCCTTTATATTTTGTGCCATATGCATCACACGCATCGAAAAATACCGGAATATTCTTTGTACGGGCAATGTCCAATATAGAATCTATGTCGCCCTTAAAGCCAAGAGTGTGAGCAATAAATACACCTTTAACGTCCTCTTTCTCAAGTACTTCTTCAAATAATGAAGGCGACAAACCAAGTGTTTCGATGTCAATATCTACAAATAGTGGGCGGAGGCCGTTCTGGATTATGGGATTAACTGTTGTCGGAAACCCACAAGAGAGAGTCAAAATTTTGTCATTGTCTTTAAAATAAAGCTCTTTGGCCGCGGCCATAAGCAGCAAATTTGCAGAACTTCCAGAGTTCGTTAGCAATCCAAAGTTACGATCCGAAATTTGAGCTAGCTTTTTTTCTGCCTCATAAGTGTACTTTCCGGCAGACCACCAATCATCAAATATAGCATCCATCATGTGTAGGTACTCTTCTTTACCCAACTTAGGGCCGGCATACCTTACCTTTTCAATACCGTCTTCTTTCTCTTTTTCGTCATACCAGTACTCGAAAAGTACTTTAATTTGTTTTTCTACATCTTTTTTATTCATCTTCCGAAGCCCCAAAGAAAGAATTTAAACTGTCAATAATCTCATACTCTTTTTTTATTAAATTTTCACAGTTTTCTGCATGCACTCTTCTTTTATTATATTCAAAATTAGAACTCCTTGCTATGTTGTCTGATCTCATCCATTCCCACCAGACACCAACTAGTTCACTAATGTGTTCGCTGAAGCTTTCTTTCATTTTTTACTCTTCATGCCATAGGTTTTTACTGTTTTTAAAAAGATATTTTTCTGTGTTCCCTCTATGACACCATCTATTTTTTCATCTAAATGCTTAGAGATAATGCCTCTATTTTCGTTTAGAGCCATCATTTTTTCATTGAAAAATACATATTCTTTGTCTGTCAACTCTTGTTCATGAAGTTTGTCTCTTATAGAAAAAATCTTTATATTCTCAATAACAAGCTTGTCTATCAAATCAGCTATACTATACATTTTAACTCTCCTAAGTAATATAACATGTCATCCTCCCATCTGTCAAGAAAAAACATGTTTTTTATTTTTTCACATGACATTAAAAAACTGCCATAATTGTGAAACTTTCTTTTGTGCTTGGAAATCCTTACTATATCAATATCCCTATTGTAGTGTTTTTGTATAAATTTGCCATATTCGTAGTGAGATGGAGTGCCATCGTTTGAAAGATTAAAGACGCCCTCAAGGTTGTTGTTGTCTAATTCATATTGTACGGCCCTAAGAACCTGCCTTAAGCTGGTTGGGTTAAACCTAACATCATCCAAAACAATATTTTTAGACAATAAAAGCTCCTCTGTTAGCTTGCACTGCTTATCTATTTTTGAATGTCCAAATAACTTTCCTACCCTAAAAACCAATCCTCTAGAGTTTTTGACAATTTCTTCGCTAGCTAATTTATGCTCACAATATTTATATGCTGATGTAGTGTTGTCATCTTCAGTACATGTACCAATGTCGTCATAAACATAATAGGATGAAAAATGTATTAACTTGCTATATGGGTGCTTGTCTATTGCATCGGATACCACTTTGAAATTTGATTCATAAGATATATGCGGATTTACTTCGCAAAATTCTAAATTTGGCTTTCCAATGCAATTGATTATATAATCATAATTATTTTTATTGTCAACTATATCAGCTGTTAAATTTTCTTTAAGATAGGATCCTAGATATCCTTTATGTCCCAGTATAAGAATATTCATGAAATACTATTCCGTCTGTTTGAACTTATAGAAGTAAAACGTGCACACATTACTTGTATTTTTCTGTATAGCGGGGGTGAGGATCAACCTCTTCCTCCGCCCTAACAACTTGCGATATATGAGTAGGTGGATGTGGTAAGTGAATTTTCCCTTGCGATATCGCTTCGCTCCATCCTGGCCAGCTAGTTCGCCATTTCTTTTTAAAATAATTCTCATTATAAAAATCGTGCATTGGCAAGCGATCTTTCACCTCATCCTCTTGTCTTTGCTTTGCAATATCCTTATCCTCTTCGTCTCCGTGTACAAAGTAACCATGATTTCCTGCATTAATAACATGTATCCCTGCTTCTGACGCCCTAATCATCAAATCAGGATCGAAATGAGGGCCAGCGTGGAATTTTTCGTCAAACCAACCCATACTAGGTATTGCTTTTTTGTCCAAACAAAATACTGCATGATTACTTAGCAAAATATACTGGCTAGCAGCAGATACAGATCTGATAACATCAAACCATTCTTTTTTTTTGAACACGACATCTGAGCTGGCGAAGATTACATACCTGTTCTCTGTCAACATCATGCACAAATTCCACGCCTCAGATAAAGAACTTCTGTAGGTTGATTCGCATATTCTAATTCTTCTATTTTTAATTTTATTACAGAATTCTCTTAAAGATCTTATAGTGTCTTCGTCGGACGATGCGTCGACCAGACAAAAATCCACATCCTTTGGGCATGTTTTGTCGGCCGTCCTAATAGATTCAAACAGCACCTCTTTCCTGTTTCGAAAAGACCACGCTAAAGTAAATTTATCCTTCACTCTTTTTCTCCATGCCCTTCTTTATACAAAAGCCAATTTGTTTTATGATAAGAGTCCATTGTGCCGGCATCGACCCAGATATCCTCGATAACAGCATATTCTGTCTGTCCTTCGCTAATGAAAACGTTATTAACGCTGGATATCTCATACTCTCCCCTGTCGGACTGTTTTAGTTTTGATATTACCCTAAATACCGCGTTTGAATACAAGTAGACGCCAATGCATGCCAGATTAGTTTTTGGACGGGGAGGTTTTTCTTCTACTTCTATTAACCTTTCGCCATCAAAAACTCCAACGCCATATCTTTGCGGATCTTCGACGGCCTTAAAAAATAATTTACAGTCAGAATCTGTATTTAGAAAACTCTCGATATGAGGCCTTAAGTCGTGCTTGAAAACATTATCACCCAACAACACAACGCAAGAAGAGTCGCCAACGAAATCCTCACAGAGCTTCAGGGCTCCAGCGATTCCATCTGGCCCTTCTTGTACTTTATAGGTGAAATAGCATCCGTAATTCTGCCCACTCCCCAATAGAGTCATAATGCTGCCACAATGTTCGATACCGGTAACAATCATTATATCACGAACACCTGCCGACACCAATCTTTTAATTGGATAGTGTATCATGGGTTCGCCACCCAAAGGAAGAAGATGTTTGTTGGTGACCTTGGTAAGGGGATACAATCTAGTGCCTAACCCGCCGGCTAGTATGATTCCTTTAACTTTTTCCACAATACCACTCCACTGTTTTTTGTATGCCCTCTTCAAAAGAACATTTTGGTGCCCAACCTAAATCCCGATAAATTTTCGTGTGATCAATCGCATACCGGTAGTCGTGTCCAGGTCGATCCGCAACGTATTCAATGTAATGACGTGGGTCTGCATTTAGGGCGCTGCAAACTGCATGCACTATGTCGATGTTTCTTTTTTCAGCAGAAGCTCCAATACAATATGTCTGCCCTAGTTCGCCACGACAAAACACCTCCAATATACCACTGCAATGGTCATCAACATAGATCCAATCTCTTATATTCAGCCCTTCGCCATACACAGGAATCTTAATATTATTATTTATAGAACTTATGATGGTAGGTATAAACTTTTCAATATGCTGGCGTGGGCCATAATTATTCGAACAATTAGATATTGTAGCAGGGAACCCATATGTATGATAATATGACTTTACTAGCAAATCTGAAGAAGCTTTAGAAGCAGAATAAGGATTGTTGGGATTATATGGTGTCGTTTCTTTAAATTTTCCACTTTCCCCTAACTCTCCATATACTTCATCTGTCGACACATGATGAAACCTTTCTACGTTGAAATACTTAGAAGCTTTTAATAAATTAAAAGTGCCAACAATATTGGTCTCTATAAATATATCAGGACTTGAAATTGAATTATCAACATGACTTTCTGCCGCCAAGTGCACAACATGAGTAATATTATGCTTTTTGAAAACATCAAAGACACAAGAAAAGCTGCGTAGATCTATGTTTTCAAAAAAATATCTTTGATCGAGATTAAAGGTGCGTGTATTTTCTACATTACCCGCATAAGTAAGAGAATCTACATTAACTACTTTAGATACAGTTTGCTTCTCATCTTTTAGTATCATGTCTATAAAGTTTGACCCTATGAACCCACACCCCCCAGTAACCAATAAATTCATCTAGCCCTCATACCATCAAATACCGTGGTAGGATATCTATTATTTTCCCTCAACAAATACTTAAAGAAATCCACATTAACTCCATACTCCTCGCAGACGGATGCAATTGCCGCGGTGTCCTTCGGTAAACAGGCGCCTCCGAAGCCGCGGAAATTTCTGTTGCAATCCAAATATATGTCATGTATGTGTTCCCTACGAACTATAGCATTTTTAATATTCATATAGTCAGCATCAAAATGCTGGCATACCTCATAAAAACTATTAGCAAAAGTTATTAATGTTGCGTTGTATATGTTATTGAAGTATTTTGAAAGTTCTGCCTCTGTCGGAGACAACTGTTTAAACTCCGAAGGCAAGTGGCCGTGGGCCTTCTTTATTTTTTTATAAACATCTTCTTGCGTGGTACCGATTATGCATATATCATGATTTTCTACAAAATCTATATAAGCGCATCTTTCTCGTAGAAACTCAGGAACGAAACAAATATTCATATCGGGATGCCTATCTAATAGCATCTGTGTAGTACCAGGAGTAACTGTTGACTTAATAGATATAATTCCTGAATAGCTCTTGTTACATAAGTACTTTACTACCTCTTCCACTATAGAAGTATCGCACGTTCCATCAGATGTGGAAGGAGTTGGCAGACAAAGAAAGCAAATCTCGGTGCCCAAGACATCTACCAGAGACGTCTTTAGCTTTATGTCGTGCGCACAAATATCATGGCCCAACTTCTCTAATCCATATTTAACGGCAGAACCAACAACTCCCAATCCAACTATTCCAACCCTCATGTGTAAATTCCTTTTTTTTCATTTATTCTTGTCTCTAGCCCACCACAATGATAGCTAATAGCATCCAGCGACTTAACAACCTCAACCTTACCGGACTTGCATCGATTAAAGAAGTCAGTATCTCCAGTGACATTATATACATATTTTCCTTGTGGATCGGGACTATTTTGTATGAGAACTTTTGACATAGGCCCAAACCTTTCCCAAACATCTTTCGGCATAATAAATGGCATGGCATCAAATCGATGGCCATATTCTATTTCATTTGTGGCCAGTTTATCTTTTCCATAATCAAACATGTCCTCCACAAATATTAAAAAGTCATCCAATTTGAATTGGCTAGGTAGGGTAGGCCCAAAGTTTTTGCATGTGTGTAGAGACGGAAGCGTTCCTGGTTCTATCAACTTACAGTTCACAACTCTATTTTCTTTGCAATGTTTATACATATTGGCTAACCAATCAGTATGAAAATAATGATCGGTCGCAATAGGACATACAAAGTCCGCATGCTCATACGCAACTTCATATCCCGCATTCCAGCCGCGATACAAATTCCATAAAAAACCTTTTCCCTCGTCATATCCAATATCAACATATTTATAATTATTTTCTTTTAGCCAGTCGTATACTTCATCAGATGTTTTCCAACATATGAAAACAATATCCACATCCTCGTCTGACATGCCAGTATTCTTGATTGCGCTATTGACCGCAAATTTAGCCATATCTAATGCACTGCCTATCTGACAATACATTATTACTTTTGGATTATCCCATTTTCCGTTACTATACATTTCTTGCCTCTTTTTTCTTATTAATGTTATTCATCCTTCTCTCCTTCAATTATGTGATATACTGGCGAATCAAAAACTGTTATGTGTTTCATTCCATAATTTGGCTCCAAAACCGAATGAAAATAGAAATCGTCGCCGGCCTTATAAACCGGTCGATCATTTGGAAACCCAGAAAAAAGAGTGCCATTCTCAAGGAATACATTTCCTTCTGGAAACTTCCCGCTCTCTATGAATCTAGATTTCTCTAACACACAAGGCATATAGAGTCCTCCGGCAACGGCTCGATCCTGCTTTATTTCTTCTGAATAAGCTAGCCAGCCAGCCATATCAAACTCGTCTGGGTGTCTTCCGAAATGTTTTCCCTCCAATTTAACAAGGTTAACTCCATGCATCCCGCTGTCCATTTTTCCGCTCTCGATTAATCTGCTACACGGAATATTTATGCCATCATGATGCTTTAAAAGGTTAGCTAACCAATCATTACAAAAAACATCATCGGAATTAACTAAACACACATTGTCATATTCACTGGATGTTACGGCATAATTATATGCCCTGTAGACCCTATTAAGATAAAACTCATTTGGATCTGGATTGTTAAAAACTGAATACTTAATATCCATTTTTTCCAATTCCAAAAGTACTTCATCAGTAGCATCATTCGCGACAATGCGTACGCCAACTGACCAACCCTGAGCTTTACAAAGATCGCTGTTTAGTTGTTCGCATATAAAATGTAAATATTTTACAGATTTATATACCAAGCTGACAATTTCAACATTTTTATTTATCGTCATCTAGGTGGGCCCTTGTTATAAAAAGTTTTGTATCATCTTTACACACAACATATGCATTAGGATATGGATCCTGAAGTGCCCTTACTTTGTTATATATCTCTTTTGCTGTATACTTGGAAAAGTCGTCATGACTTATTTTACTCATGCTAGGAGTTCGGCGGCGGAAATATGAAGCCATGGTGTTATCTTGTGGTTTAATTTTCAAATCATTTGGAAAAGATCTCAAAATTTCTTTTGTGCCCTTCGTACCTATTTTAACTATTCTTGTCATTATTTCATCCAGATCTCCCGCTAGAGAAAAAGATTCTTGAAATAGTATTTCTCCGCGATCTATCCGATCATCCATCTTAAACATGGTTACTGCACTATCGGACTCATTGTTGATTATCTGGTGCTGTATGGGAGATCCTCCCCTATATTTAGGGAGTGGAGATGGGTGCAAACAAACACACATATGTTTTTCAACTATATCTTTTTCGACAATCCAGCTCCATCCAATAAAAAAAATAATATCCGGATTTTTCTTCAAAAGAGCGTTTTCAAGTTCTGATGGCGTTTCTATAAGATCTACATCAATAGATAAGTTTCTATAAATTTCTTTAGCCCAATCTCGATATCCGCAAAACATTATGCTCATCTACTTAGCCATCCTTATGATCTGAAATGCTTCTGCATGCTGACAGTTTGCTTGTCCGCCCCTTACCGTCGACAGGGCCATAACATGCTCCGGACTTCTAAATGTTCTGTTTTGAGAAGCCATGGCTGCATATGCAGACAACTTACGATCAACATCTATTGGAATAAAGTAATTTGGAATAAATTGTGGTGAATTTAGATTATATGTGTGGTTCCAAAAAAATGTATGTGGCTGCTCATACACGAAAACCTCTTTAACAAAAAAATTGACATCGTGGGGCCTCAATGATACCATCGAAGCTTCATAAACAGCTCTATGGTCTTGATTATAGGACGGATATGGAACATATACCTGTTCTGGCTTGTATTTATTAATATATGAAGAAATTTCATCTATTAGATCTACGGCGTCATAGTGGTTAACTTTGTTTCCGTGAAGTATTTCATATGAATGGCCGAGGAGCTTAGATGCCGATTCTGCTTCTTTTATTCTATCTTTCCTGCCAACCACATGAAAGTCATCAACTCCGCAATATATGACCAGAGAATTTTCATCTAATATTCCACCACAACCCAAAATATCGTCATCAATGTGTGGGGAAATTATTATTTTTTTATAACTCATTTTATATTTTTAATCCTCGGTTTTTCTAGTGGTGATGTATCATCTGCCACAAGATACCAATCTGGTTGGATTTCTTTTCTTAATTTTTTTACTGTCAGATTTTCTTCATCTATCAACCTGTCTAATAGTGGGCCGGCCTGACCTTTATCTTTATATAATTTATATCTGTTTAAAATTTGTTCGTCGGTCGCAAAGCCGCGGTGGATTAGATCACGATCAATTCGTATCATATTTTGTAGGCCGTGTGGGTACTGGGATTGGTGCAGGCCGCCATTATCAATAAATTTTAATTTTCCATTGTTTCTCCAAAATACTCGGCGGCCGTTTCGATGAAACCAATCATAATCACTGTCGACACGATAATGTATATCGCTTCTCCATAAATTGTAGTGCCCCATTATAATAGAATCTATATCCTGCTCAGAAGCTGCTTTTAAAAGAGAGTGCACTTCATGTGCATCATTTCTCAACATACGGCCGTCTAGTATGGTATCACCATCAATCCAAAAAATCCAGTCGGCGTCTGGATGGTCTTTGAGTAACATATCAAGCAACAATGCCTTACAAGAAATCTCCCGCGCAAAATCATTTACTGGCGACTCAAACACAACAACGTTGTCATGTTTTTTATAATATTCTATACTGCCATCGTCAGAGTTTTGATCATAAATATAAATATAATCACAGAACTCCATGCATCTGAACCAGTTTTCTAAATTTCCATTAGACAGCTCATTTCTAAGTTGAGAGAATCCAACTATTTTCATATCTTCGCGCCTATAATGTCCAATATTTTTCTACTAGTCGTGCCATCGCCCAGCCACCCAAAAGATGAACCTGAAGAAGACAGCGCCCATTCTATTGTATTAATATAACAAGAATTGTCAGAAATGTCAAGTAAAACACTATTATTATTTTCCATGGACTCTGGTCTTTCCGTAAAATCCCTAGGGACGATGACCGGAACTCCCAGTATTGCCGGTTCTTCTTGGGCAGTACCACTATCACTGATAATGAATTTAGAGTCCTGCATGAATCTTACAAACTCTTTATATCCCATTAATTCTACTATCTCTATATCTCCCGTTGATAATCCATAGTCACGTATCGCCTTTGTAGTTCGTCCAAAGTTTAACATCTTTACTTTGATTCCAGTTTTTTGTTCACATAGTTTTGCGAAATCTAGAATTGATTGTAATCTTTCTTTTTCTTTGAAATTTTCAGGGCGATGGATATCCAATAAAATGTGGTTATTGGTACCGACATATGACAAGTCAGCTATTTTCTTCAGTGGCTCAATAATTGTATTTCCAACCACAAATATCTTATCTTCAGATATTCCTTCTCTCTTCGCTTTTTCTCTATAATTTTCATGATACACAAACAATAGATTGCTTACATGGTCGCATACTTTCCTATTTATCTCTTCAAGCATCCTTTCATCATAACTTCTCATTCCGGCCTCAATATGGCCTATTTTATATCCTTCCTTCCTAAGAGGTACGGAGGCCAAGACAGAGTTGCTGTCGCCCAAGAATAAAATTAAATCTGGATTGATACTCTCTTTTATAAATAATTCAATTAATTTCGGGCCCAGTACGGCCTGTTGGTGGTAGTGTTTCTTTCCTGGGCCTCCAACCGACAAATTATAATCTGGCTCTCTTATTTCAAGATCTCTGAAGAAAACTCCAGACAACAAGTCGTCGTAATGTTGACCTGTATGGACCAATATGTGCTCAAATCTTTGATCTCTGTCCAGCTGATTGATAACTTCTGACATGCGGATAAAATCTGGCCTGATGCCCGTTACTGTAACTATTGTCTTTTTAGTCATTTATTTTTCCTGTTTCTAGCCAATGAATAATCATCCTTTTTGTAATTTCTTCTGCATGTAATACGCAAGCGGGATTATTAAAAGTTAAAGATGTGTCAGGAAACCTGTGCCACCCTAGTATGTCATCAATATAGGCGACTTTATTATTTTTGGCTAACATGCCCATTTTGGCCTGCATGTGGTAATCTTCGCCTGGCATCTGAAGATAATCTCCAGCTTTTATTTTTAAATCCATAGTAAACATAAATGTTACCCCAGAGTGACAACACGCTAGGTTTATATCAACCCAGTTATCCACTACAAATATCTTGCCAGAAGTATACAGATCGTGTATAAATCCATTCTGCTCCCACTTATAACCCAAAGCATCTGGCGATGGAGTATAGGACCTCCATGCACGATTAAATCTTTCGCTATAGTAAGATGTGAACACCAGTTCAACATCCTTTTCTGTTAATGCTGCAACCATTTTTTGAATTGCATCCTCTGGGTGCCTGTCGTCAGACGAAACCCAAGTCCCATAGAGACCTGTGGACTTTGAGAAACCATAATTTAATGCACTTCCGGTGCCTCCATTTTCTTTCTGATAAAAATGGATAAAATCATACTTATCTGCATAACTCTTGCATATCTCTGGCGTTTTGTCCGTTGATCCATCATCGACTATAATTAATTCAATGCTTGAATGTGTCTGCGATATCATATCTCTTATTGCCATATCCACGTACTTCTCGTCATTATACGACGGCATAACAATGGACACCAACTCAGCCACGTAGGCCTCCTATAATACTCTCAGGAATCTTTACCCTCTTTGTGTGGCACATATATTGAATCAAATCAATTCCCTTCTTAGAGAACCATTTCTCGCCTAGTGCGCCGACGTTTTTCGTAGTCAACACCCTCATGTCCATCATTCTGGCCTCGACAACAATCCTTGACATTGTTTCTGGGGTTTGGGGGAAGAAAACAAGGCCCTTGTTCTCACCCAACTTTCTTAAGAATTCCTCTGGTGAGCTCGGATCGATAAGATTATACTCTATGTTATTATCTAAGCAATATTTTATCGCGCCGGCGGTATTTTTATGTGCAGTTGAATAGTTAACTATAGCATACGAATCTGATTTCTCTACTTTGCTCATTGTTTCTAAAATTTTAAAATGCTCTAGTGGCCACAAATTGCCACTTAAATTTATCAAGTTATCTATATGTAAATTTTTATTTACTATATCCATGTGGAAAGCTGATTGGCAAAATACAGATTTTGCTGATCTGTAAAAGTCATAATTAATGATTGCCTCTTTGGGCGCCTGATAGTTCTCAAATTCAGCAGGATTTCTTGATAGTAGATATTTATGATCATGCTCAATGATAACATAATCGCAGATGCTAGTTAGTATTTCTTTACATTCTTTATTTAAGTTGACAAAGTTAGATACTATAAATTTATATCCATCCGAATGTTTAGAGGAGATTATATCGGGAGTTACTTTGTGACTATTTAATGTTGAAATTTCTCTATTTCCAGATTTTAATAAAGACATAAGAGCCAAATCATTTATCTCTCCACCTCCAGATATTTGTTCTGCGAAGAAATCTGATATAAAAAATATCTTATTAATCATACTCAACTATTTCCACAGCAGATATACCTACAGCTGCCTCTATTTTCTGCGCGCTTTCTCCCCTGATGGCTTTTATAAAAGATTCTTTCATCTTTTTATCTTCAAAATTTTCTAAAATCCATTTTTGTAGAACATCTGCTTTCTTTTTCCACTTATCATAATTGTTGCGAACCTGTCGCAGTTTCATTTTAAAAGAACCTTCCTGCGGATAACACCACATGGACTCAGCCATTAATACTCCATCCCAAACTGCCTCTTGCTGAACTGGGGCCATCGAGTATTCAACTTCTGCAAAATATGGATGGCGGCTTGATTTCTTCTTCTTCTTTTTGCTTCCCTGAAATGGTGCATAAAGGAAATCGCACTGGCCGGACCAACCCGGTGCCAGTACCGGTAGGCCCGAATATGCTGCCTCGAATAGAGGCAGGCCAAACCCTTCTCCGTGAGTTGCAGAAACAATACACTTAATTTGTGGATGATTGTATAGGGAATGAACCTCTAGATCGGTAATATCGCCATGCATTAGATATACCTTACATTTTCTTTCCTTATATTTTGAAAGTACATGTTTAAGCATATTTTCTGTATGCCGGCGGTCTGAGATAGAATTATTCCTGACAAAGGTCTTTACCACCAAGCCAACTTCTTGATCAATATTTTCCTCAACAAACCATCTTATCGTATTCTCTAGATTTTTTCTTGGTCCATGCTGCGCGACGACAATATAGTTAAAATCATAATCTAAATTCAGCTCAAGTTCTGGAATATTTTCATATATCTTGGCAGGATAATGAACAACGCTGATAGGGGTCTCACACTTAAGCGTCATTTTTTGGCCAGTGCTGGCATTTGTACCATCATAGGAAGCGCGTGTAAAACCTTGTTTCGCATGCTCCGAAACAACAACAACTCTGTCCATCATATTTGCTTTCTCAAGCCATACCGGTGCGACGACAGTGGATTCAATGCCGGCAGTTACTCCGATATTAATGGGTGCCAACTTTTCCCATTCATTTGGTATAGTAACCTGAATTGACATGTCAAAATGTCCTCCTGATTGAATATATACTCCAGTTTGCTCAATTTTTTCATCCAACCACTTTCTTTCCTCATCGACAGAAACAATCCATCCTGTTTCTCCCCAAGTAATCGGAACGATGTAAATATCAAATAAATCTTCTCTTTCTTTTAGCGCTCGGCAAACATATCTACCGTGCTCTCCATAACCGCTTCGAGTTAAAACCGGTGCTCTTACTAATACTTTTTTACGCAATTTCTTTTATCTCCCAGGACTTATATCCTTTTCTAGTGTCCCATGAGCCATGGCTTTTGCATATACCATCAATTAACTCAATCCATTTATTTTTAAATTCTTTAAAATTATAATTCTTTCTAATATGTTTAGCTCCCTTTGTTCCCAGTTCTTCTCTTTCTTCCTTAGACATATTATACATTTTATGTAGAGCAGCTTTAAAATCTTCTTTACTAATCCTGTCTTCATATATATACGGCACTTGCTGAGAACCTATGATAGATTTTGAGGCCGGCTCAATACCGATACCAAACCATTCTTCGCCGTCTGTCACTTGTTCTTGCAGTCCGCCAGTCATATTAACAATGATTGGAGTACCGCATGAAAGAGATTCCAATGTTCCAAGCCCAAATCCTTCTGCATCTGATATATTAATCGTGCAATCAGCCATATTGTACATCATTGATAATAACTCAGACGGAACTTTTTCTTTTGATATGGAAACTCTCCCATCTGCTATTCCATGATCGACCATCAGTGTTTCTAAATCCTGACCCATCGGATCGTGGGGATCCGTATGCATAATAAGATTAACATTTTCTGGACCTACTTCATCTGCAAACTCAGAAAACCACATCAGTAGAGAACCCGATTGTTTTCTTCTGGCATTTCTGTTATTCCAAAAGAAAATCATTTTATCATTATCTTTGCCAAGATGATCGTCTTTAAAATCTTTAATTTGTTCTTTTGTAAGTTTTTTAAACACTTCCTCATTGACTGCATGAGGAATATAATATCCCTCGACATCAGGAGAAACATTGTTCACAATGTCATGAGTTACTTTTGATATTGAAGCAATAATGTCTGTTGAATCATACCATTTTTTATTATATATCGGATAAGGGTAATTATCCCAAACATGATAATAGACCATAGGAATTAAGCTACGAATTTCATTTTCCATTTCCCAGAGCCACTCATAAAACCTAGGATCTGTCATAAATAGCAATATGTCTGGCTGTTGAGTTCTAAGTATTGACCGGACCATCTCCGGAGAGCCATATCCATCAATAGGGTATATCACCCAATCCTCTCCACTCCATCCTTCACCAGCTATACCTTGTGGCTCATAATTTTCATGTTTCATGGCTGCGCCCAAACAGATAAACCTATACCTTCCAGTTTTTATTAGCGCCTCAATAATATACTTTAATTGAGTTCCAACGCCGGAAGGGGCTAGCGGGTGATCGCCCAGTACCAATATTAACTTCTTTTCTTCACTCATGTGCAATGTTCCGTTTTGTAAAATGCGCAAT
>TARA_R110002072_G_scaffold105615_2_pt1 | contig 32784 bp, 23 predicted proteins | sample TARA_R110002072 | Tara Oceans TARA_R110002072 (sample SAMEA4397118) | marine metagenome | biome: Polar Biome; feature: [SRF] surface water layer (ENVO:00010504); material: water (ENVO:00002006), including particulate matter (ENVO:01000060) such as... | depth 5 m
CTTGGCTAGGGCTGTCTGCCAACCTGATGTCCCTCGGCGGCATTGCGGTCGCCATTGGTATGTTGGTGGATGGCTCGGTGGTAATGGTGGATAACATGTTCAAACATCTCTCTCACCCTGATGCGGAGCATGATAAAGAAGTGCAAGCACGTATTGGCAGTGACGACCCTGATCCTCATGATGTGAGTCGAGATCACGACGGGATTGCCTTGCGCTTGCAACAAGCAGGTAAAGAGGTGGTGCGGCCGATATTTTTTGCCACGGCCATTATCCTTGTTGTCTTCATGCCACTTTTCAGCTTTGAAGGTGTTGAGGCGAAGCTGTTTCAACCTATGGCCATCAGTATCATGCTGGCAATTGTGGCTGCGCTGTTTGTGGCGCTAATTATTGTGCCCGCATTGGCGACGTATCTGTTTCGCCACGGGGTGCGTCAGCGTGAAAGTTTTGTGCTTAAACCTTTGGATACTGCCTACCGCTTTCTTTTAAACGTTGCGCTTAACAATGGGAAAGCAGTTGTTGCTGGTGCTGTGCTCATGTTGGTGGCGGCGCTGGCATTAGTGCCGCAAATTGGTACTGAATTTGTGCCTGAACTGGAGGAGGGCACAATTAACCTGCGTGTCACGTTAGCGCCCTCATCGAGTCTGGATACTGCGCTCAATGTTGCGCCCAAGCTGGAAGCGATGCTGTTGGATTTCCCTGAGGTGACCTACGCGCTGAGTCGTATTGGTCGGCCGGAAATTGGCGGTGACCCGGAGCCGGTTAATAACATTGAAATCTATATCGGCCTGAAACCAGCCAACCAATGGAGCAGTGCCGATAATCGTCAGGATTTACAACGTTTAATGGAGCAGAAGTTGGAGCAGCATCCCGGTTTGCTGTTGAATTTTTCCCAGCCCATTTCCACCCGTGTGGACGAGTTGTTATCGGGGGTTAAAGCCCAACTTGCGATCAAACTCTTCGGCCCTGATTTAGCTGTTTTAGCTGAAAAAGGCCAAGCGATCGAAAAAGCAATTAAAAGCATTGACGGTGCGCGAGATGTCGCCATGGAGCAAATTGCTGGCGAAGCACAGTTAGTGGTGCGACCCAATCGAGACCAGCTCTCGCGTTATGGCTTAGCTGTGGGTGATGTGATGGCGATTGTCAGGGATGGTTTGGGCGGTCGTGAGGCTGGGCAAATTATTAGTGGCAATGAACGTTATGATATTTATGTGCGTCTGGGCGAATCGTTTCGCGCTAACCCAAGCACTATTGCTGACCTGCCGTTACAATCGCCAACGGGGGCGTGGGTGCGCTTAGGCGATATAGCCCAAATCAGCATTGAGTCCGGCCCACCGCAAGTACGTCGTGATGATGTGCAACGCCGTGTGGTGATCCAAGCTAATGTGCAAGGGCGAGATATGGGCAATGTGGTGGCCGATATTCGCCAAGCGATTGATCAGCAAGTGGATTTGCCAGCAGGTTATTCGGTAGATATCGGGGGGCAGTTTGAAAATCAACAACGGGCGCAAAAGCGTCTCAGCACTGTTGTCCCTATCTCCATCGCGTTGATTGCTTTGCTGCTTTATTTCGCTTTCAATTCTATCGGGCAAGCAATGTTGATTTTGGTTAACGTTCCGCTGGCTGTCATCGGCGGTGTGTTTGCGCTCTATTTTTCGGGGCAATATTTGTCCGTGCCCAGCTCCATCGGCTTTATCACCCTATTTGGTGTTGCGGTACTCAATGGCGTGGTGATGGTCGAAAGTATCAACCAGCGTATTGTTGATGGCCTATCGGTGGAAGGTGCGGTATTTGATGGCGCGACCTCGCGTTTACGTCCGGTGTTAATGACGGCAATTACCTCTGCCTTGGGTTTGATTCCGATGTTGATGTCGACCGGTGTCGGGGCGGAAATTCAGAAACCACTTGCCACGGTCATTGTGGGCGGGCTAATAACGGCAACGTTCTTAACCTTGTTTGTGCTACCGGTGTTGTTTGCCTGGTTTTCCAAGGGTAAACTGGCCGATAATCGATAGGTAGAGCAGTAGTCGCCTGGATGAACATGCTGGTATTGAATCCAGGCGACTACTGCTTTTGCCTCTTATGAGGATAATGGAGGTAATGGAAGTATGGGGCATGAGCACCACCATCACGATGTAGACATGATGGGAGATCGTCGGCTGGTTACCGCCATTGCTGTCAATATGTTGTTGACACTAGCGCAGGTGATAGGTGGTATTGTCTCCGGCAGTCTAGCCTTGGTCGCTGATGCCTTGCACAACTTCAGTGACGCTGCGTCGTTGCTGATCGCCTTAGTCGCCCGCAAAATTGGCAGACAACCCGCCGATCATTTTAAAACTTTTGGTTACAGACGGGCTGAGGTCATTGCCGCACTGGTCAATCTCATTACGCTGGTCATTGTCGGGTTTTATCTGATCTACGAAGCATTGTGGCGCATTTACGAACCACAACTTATTGAAGGTTGGATGGTGGTCATTGTCGCCAGTATTGCCTTGGTTATTGACGTGGCCACAGCGATACTGACCTACACCATGTCTAAACACAGCATGAACATCCGTGCCGCTTTTCTGCATAACGTCTCGGATGCGTTGGCGTCGGTCGGTGTTATCGTCGCGGGTAGCTTGATCCTGCTCTATGAGTGGTATTGGACGGATACCGCGTTGACATTACTCATCGCCGGTTATGTGCTTTATCAGGCAGCAACGCTACTACCCAAAACTATCCATATTCTAATGGAAGGTACACCGGAAGATATTGTTATTAATCACGTTATTCAGGTGATGGAGTCTGTTGAAGGGGTTTCAAATATTCACCATATCCATATCTGGCAACTCGACGAGCATAAAAACGCACTCGAATCTCATGTGGTGATTGATGATTTCTATAACACCGAAACCGTCAAAGCGGCATTAAAAGCCGAATTATGGCGGCGTTTCAATATTGCTCACTCGACACTTGAATTCGAAATAGAACACTGTGAAAAGCCGTGTTCCTGATCGCCTTCGAAGCCAAAAGGGTAAACTGATTATTGTTTCAATTCAGACTTGATACGTTGATACTCTTCGCTGTCGATTTCACCCCGCGCATAACGTTCTTGCAGAATTTCCAGCGCTGTATTCTTCGATGCTGTGTCATTGCTACCAGATAGCCACCGGATAATGGCGATGATGCCCAGAATTACAAGAGCCCAGAACAGCAGCATGAATATCCAGCCAAAGCCCATGCTCCAGCCAAAGTTACCTATATCGTGATACATCGTCGTCTCTCCTTAGTTTAATGACCAGAAAACCCCCGTAAGGTAGGTGGTTTGTGAGCTCACGAGAGCATAGCATTATATTTTAAATGATAGAATCACTAAAAACTAATTGAATACAACATTAAAAGCTAGATATATGATACGCTAAAAGCTAAATATGCATTTCAACTAAAGCTAGTGATGATAAGTATGAATCAGGTATCTCAGAAATTAGCGTATTCTTTAGAGCAGTTAAAGCAATGGCAAGACAAAGGTGTTGTAGCGCTACAATCTAAAATGCTAGATCGCAGTGATAGAGAGCGCTTGTCTAAATATGGTTTTATTCGTGAAGTGATGCGTGGCTGGTATATCGCTTCAAGCCCTGATGAGCAACCTAGTGATAGCACGACCTAGTATACCTCTTTTTGGGAGTTTTGTGCAGCGTATTTGGATGAGCGATTAGAAAAAAATTGGAGCTTATCACCAGAGCAGTCTATTCAAATGCTCATTGGTGACAAAACCGTACCACCGCAACTACTCGTGCGCTCACCTAAGGGGCGCAATAAACCAACCAGTTTTATTCATAACACTTCAGTACTTGATCTCCGCTTAGCCTTACCAAGCAAAAACCAGCTAACGATAGTTGATGGTATCCGAATTTATACTTTGGCGGCAGCTATAGTTCATTGTTCAAAAAACAACTTTGTTGATAAACCAATACAAATGCGAACAGTGCTTTCTATGGTGGCAGATGCCTCTGAAGTGCTTTCTGTATTGCTTGAAGGAGGTCATGCTACGATAGCAGGTCGCATTGCAGGAGCCTTTCGAAATATTGGCCGTAATCTCATTGCAGATAATATTGTAAAAGGGATGGAGGCGGCAGATTATAAGGTCAAAGAAATTGACCCATTTGAAGAAATAACACAAATTAGCTTTGGTCGCCGAGAAGTATCCCCCTATGTCAATTGCATGCGACTGATGTGGTATTCAATGCGTGAAGATGTCATTAATAACTTCCCTAAAGCTCCTGTCGCCCCAGTTAATGTCAGTCGATATTTAGATGAAGTGGAAGATAAATTTGTTACTGATGCTTATCATTCATTATCAATTGAAGGTTACCGAGTTAGCTATGAACTAATTGATCATGTTCGCTCAGGACAGTGGAGTCCAGAGCAGTCAGATAAAAGCCAAAAGCACCTCGATGCAATGGCAGCAAAAGGTTATTGGGACACATTTCAAAGAGTGAAGCAGGCAGTAGAGCGAGTACTCAATGGCGAAAATGCCAGTGATGTCCTAGAAGCTGTTCATGCAGATTGGTATCTAGCGTTATTTGGTCAAAGTGTAGCAGCGGGTATCGTTAAACAGTCTGATTTGGCAGGTTATCGTACTGGCCCTGTAACTATTCGAAAATCGCTGCATACACCACCAAGCAGGGAGGCTATACGAGATATGATGCCAACACTGTTTGATTTGCTGATTGAAGAGGCGAATCCAGCGGTTCGAGTTATCTTGGGACATTTTATCTTTGTTTATATTCACCCTTATTTTGATGGCAATGGTCGTATGGGGCGTTTCATCATGAATTTAATGATGGCCTCAGGTGGTTACTCCTGGACGGTTGTACCTGTTGAAAAACGAGAGGACTATATGCAGGCGTTAGAAGCCGCTAGCGTGCATGAGAATATTGTACCCTTTACAAAATTCATCGCCTCGTTGCTATAGTTTTCAATTAAAACGAAGGTGATTTTAAATGATTGAATTTTAGTGTTCAAACAATGAATTTGAAGGGTGGAATAGACCTTCTGAACTATTGAAAATTCTTCAGGTATGGCAAAAAATAGCTTGTTGTTACATTAATGAAGGTGATTTACTGACTTTATTTTCGTCGGATTGTTACGTTTAACGACGTATATTTCATTAAATAGACGAAGAATTGTTTGACGAAAACTAGCTAAGATTTGGAATGATGTTATGGATCTTGATGGATTGAAACCAGAAATGCAGGCTCGTTTATCAATTGATGAACAGCTTAGGCAGGCAGGCTGGGTCATACAAACTTGGCCTAAAGTAAACTTAGGCGAAAGTTTAGGTGTTGTGGTTCGTGAGTATCCGACAGATTCTGGTCCGGCTGATTATCTTCTTTTTGTAAACCGCCAAGCGGTCGGGGTGATTGAAGCAAAAAAAGATGAAACCATTCTTTCCCAAGTCGAAGATCAAACGCTCCGCTATGCCACCAGTAAAATTAAGTTTCGAAAAGATGAAGCACCGCTGTCGTTTCTTTTCGAAGCCACCAGCCAGGTGATTCACTTTACAGATTTACGTGACCCTGAGCCGCGTGCGCGAGAGATATTTCATTTCTTCAAACCAGAAACCTTACAAGAATGGGTGAAACAAGACGCTAGCTTACGCGCTCGTTTAAAAACCAATATGCCTGCGTTACCAAAAGCAAATTTAAGAGCCTGCCAAATTAGTGCGATCACAGGTTTAGAAAAATCCTTAGCAGAAAACCGACCGCGTTCACTTATTCACATGGCCACTGGCGCGGGTAAAACCTTTACCGCCATAAATTCTGTTTATCGTTTACTCAATCATGGCGGTGCTAAACGCATTCTGTTTTTAGTTGATACCCGAAATTTGGGCAAACAAGCACAACAAGAATTTCATGCCTTTAAGCCACAAGGCAAGCAAACCTTCTTTCATGAGAATCATATCGTTCAACGCTTAAGTAGTAATACCATCGATAGTGCGGCCGAAGTGTGTATTTGTACTATTCAGCGCATGTATTCCATATTGAGCGGTAAAGCCATTGATGACAGTGCAGAAGACGTATCCCTGCACGAAATTAAACAAAATAAAGAGCAAGCTAAGCTTGTTAAATACAACCCAGCGGTGCCCATCGAAACCTTCGACTTTATTATTGTCGACGAATGTCATCGTTCAATTTACAACTTATGGAAGCAGGTATTAGATTACTTCGATGCCTTCACGATAGGTTTGACCGCCACACCCGATAAACGCACCTTTGGCTTTTTTAATGAAAACATCGTTGCGGAATATAGCTATGAAGATTCGGTCCTCGATGGCGTCAACGTCGGTTACGACGTCTATGAAATTGAAACTGAAATTGGCAATAAAGGCGCAGAACTCAAAGCCAAAGAATGGCTCGACCATCGTGACAAACTCACCCGTAAAAAGCGCTGGGCACAGGCAGAAGACGATAGCACCTACACCAGCAAAGAACTAGACCGATCCGTGGTAAACGTTAGTCAAATTCGCCAGGTTATTCGGGCAATGAAAAAGGCAGTAGAAACTGACATATTCCCCAATCGAAAAGAAGTGCCTAAAACACTGATTTTTGCGAAAACCGACAGCCATGCCGACGACATTATTCAAATCGTGCGTCAAGAATATGGCCAAGGCAATGAGTTTTGTAAAAAGGTCACCTATAACGCCAAAGACCCAGACGGGATTCTTAACGATTTCCGTAACGACTTTAATCCAAGAATTACCGTCACAGTCGATATGATCGCTACCGGTACAGACGTAAAACCACTGGAAATATTATTATTCATGCGCGATGTGCGCAGCAAAGGTTACTACGAACAAATGAAAGGCCGAGGTGTACGTAGCCTCAGTTATGAAGATCTGCATAACGTCAGTAAAAGTGCCACCTGTGATAAAGACCGTTTTGTACTGATTGATGCCGTCGGAGTCGAAAAATCCCTTAAAACAGAAAGTCGCCCGCTAGAGCGAACGCCGAATATGTCGCTCAAAGATTTATTACAAGGCGTAGCATTGGGTCATAGAGATGACGACACCATACAAAGTTTGGCTAGCCGTTTAACACGCTTAAGCAAACAATTAGATAAGCGTGGCTTAGACAAAGTAGAAAAACTTGCCGGTAAACCGCTGCCAGAGTTGGCGAGAGAATTACTGACCGCGATAGACCCAGACACGATCAACAAACAAGCGCTGATCAACGCTAAAGCGGCAGGTATAACCCGTAATGAAGAAGACTTAAGTGATAGCGAGCGCCAAACCGCAAAAGAACAGCTTGTTGATAAAGCTTGTCAACGCTTCGACAAGCCAGAAACCCGTGAAGTGATAGAGTCGGCCCGCAGAGAACGCGAACAGCTCATCGACCATGTCAATTTAGATGCCGTGACCTACTCAGGCTATAGCAAACAAGCGTCAGACAGTGCGGAAACGGTGATGCAAAGCTTTAAAACGTTTATCGAGCAACATAAAGACGATATCCAAGCGCTCAGCTTTTTCTACCAGCAACCCTACCAACGCAGATGCTTAACCTTTGCCATGTTGGAAGAGCTACATCAAGCCTTAAGCAAACCCCCCTTATTGTTAAGCACCGAAAAATTATGGAATGCTTATGAGCGTATTAATCAAACTAAGGATGCAAATAAAAGTAACAAGCAAACAAAAAAAACCAAGCCTCAAAGGCAACTCACCGATATAATCTCGCTCATTAGATTTGCCCTGGGCTTGGATAGCGAATTAAAACCCTTTGCCGAGCAGGTAGATGCCAAATTCAAAAAGTGGATCTTCCGTCACAATGCCCAGCGTTCCACAGCCTTTACTGAACAACAGACTCAATGGTTACGTCTCATAAAAGATCATATTGCCGCGAGTTGCGCGATAGAACGAGATGACTTTGACTACAGCCCTTTTTCAGATCATGGCGGCTTACAAAAAGCTTGGGCATTATTTAATACTCATTCCCAAGATCAGGGCGACAACAACGAATTAGACAGCCTATTGGCTGACATGAATCAGGAATTAATTGCGTGAGTGAGTTAAAAGAATTACCGAATGGATGGGAACAAATTGAGTTTGATGCATCTATTGATGTTGTTTCAGATAATGGCTTGAAAATTAAAAAGGGTGACTATTTAGAAAATGGCCTTTACCCCGTTATTGATCAAGGTGAAGGTTATATAGGCGGATATACAAATGAGGAAGAAGCGGTAATAAAATCTCCACTACCAATTCTTGTTTTTGGAGATCATACACGCCGTTTTAAGTTTTTGAATAGACCTTTTGCGCCTGGTGCCGATGGAGTAAAACTTCTTTCACCAACATCAATTTGGAATGATAAATTTCTGTATTTTCAGCTTATTAATTTAGATATTGAGAATAAAGGCTACAGCAGGCACTATCAAATTTTGCGTAAGAAAATATTTATAGTTGCTCCCTCAAATGAACAAACTCGCATAGTTGAAAAGCTCGAAGAGCTTTTTTCTGATCTAGATGCGGGTGTTGCCGAACTCAAATCCGCACAAATCAAACTCACTCAATACCGCCAATCACTATTAAAAAGTGCCGTTGAAGGTTCACTGACACAAAAATGGCGTGAGGTAAATACAGATAAAATCACAGAAACGGGCGAGAAGTTATTAGCGCGTATTCTTAAAGAACGCCGCGAGCAATGGGAACAACAAAAACTCGAAGAGTTTAAAATCAAAGATAAAGCGCTACCTAAAGGCTGGAAAGATAAATACCCAGAGCCTGTAAAACCGGATACCAGTGATTTGCCCAAATTGCCGAGTGGTTGGGTTTGGGCGAGCATTGATCAATTAGCAATGAATAAACGTTACGGTTCATCATCTAAAACAAACGATGATAATACTGGCATACCAGTATTGAGAATGGGCAATATACAAGATGGAAAACTAGATTACGGCAATTTGAAATATTTGCCCGTTGATCACAAAGAGTTTCCAGAGCTATTACTCAACGATGGCGACTTGCTATTTAATCGAACCAATAGTGCTGAGCTTGTCGGTAAAACAGCTATATACAGAGATATTGGGAAACCGGTTTCGTATGCGTCTTACCTTATATCAGTAACATTTTCAGAGTGTTTCTTACCAGAAATAGCAGCTCATTATATTAATTCAGTTTTGGGTAAAAAGTGGCTTGCCGAGGTAATGAATCAAACAGCAGGACAAGCGAATGTAAATGGAACCAAATTGGGAGCATTGGCTATTCCTCTGCCATCAGAGGCCGAACAAAAAGCATTAATTGAGGCCGTTACTGTTGAATTTGATGCTATTGATAGGCAGATTCAAGCTACAGAACTTGGTTTAAAACAATCTGAAGCTCAACGTAAAAATATTCTTAAATCAGCCTTTTCAGGGCAGCTTGTAGAGCAAGACCCAAATGATGAACCTGCTTCAGTATTGTTAGAAAAGATAAAAAAAGAACGAGAAGAGTTAGCAAAAATAGCCAAACCTCGTAAGCCTAGACAACCTAAAAAAAAAGATAATGTAATGGATACTTTATTAGAAGTTTTAACCGCAGAAAACGGCTGGATTGAGGCGCAAGACGCCTTTAAAAAGTGTGGCATTGTAGATGAAACCTCGACAGACCGAGTGGAAGAAATTTATGCTGAATTACGCGCCTTAGAAAAAAACGGCTTAATTAAAATACAGCGTAATGAAAACTACGATCAACTAAAGCTAGTTAAGGACGACTAATGCGTTTAGCTAAATTTACCATAGGTTCAGAGCTAGAAGGTGAACATCAACGGTTTAAAAACCTTAAAAATGTCATCATCGACTTTGAAGAGCAAGAATGGATTACCCTAGTCATAGGCTGGAACGGTACGGGTAAATCGAACGTACTTGAGGCTTTGGCTGTTCTTTTTCGCGACCTGATTATGGGTAAAAACGACAAGAATGAAAAAGATAAGCCGTCTTTTGCCTATACTCTTCGATATTTTTGCCATGAGAAAGAAATTGAAATTATTGCCAATCCAGATTTACAGAAAGATGCTTATTTAGTTAGTTATAAAGATATAGGTGAGAATAAAGATGAGCAAACAAAACAAGCTGATCTGTGGAGTTTGTTAACAGGGGAGCCTGAATTAGCACACATTAAATTTACGGACTTTAAAAAACGACAAGATGATTTTCTACCAAAATACGTATTTGGTTATTACTCGGGTCACAGCGACCGAATGCAATCTGTATTTCGCCCTTATCTCCAACAATATGATAAAAAACTGCGAAATGCTAAATCAGAAGACCCAGGTTTAAGGCGCTTATTTTACGCGATGCCTGTTCACAGCCAGTTTGTTCTCTTAGCGTTTGTACTAAAACAAGATGATTTAGTTCGCCACTTTCTGGATACCCAGTTGGGCTTAGAAACGGACGAAAAAGCAGAAAGTATTGATTCGGTATTGTTAGAACTCAATGAACCATCATGGAGTTTAAATAAGAGTACTGAGCCTAAGGGTAGTTATGGTGCTTGTACAAAAAATCCTGATATCTTCTGGGGGGCTGAAGGGGTTGTTCGTGAATTTCTTGATCGTGTACATAAGGTCGCAACTGCGCCGATAACGATTAAACGACAAGATGAAGCGACTTTGTGGAATAAAAAAAAGCGTCAATACCTTTATATGTTTATCAAAGATATTGATAGCTTAACGAAGCTAGTGGGTGATCAAGAGCCAAGAGAATTTTTTCGTGACCTTGAAAGTACCTATGTATCAGAGCTGATAAGCGAAGTAAGAATTCGAGTTAAATTAAAAAAGAATGATGGAAGTGTAACCTTTCGTGAACTCAGTGAAGGCGAACAACAATTATTGACCGTACTAGGCTTGCTTAGATTTACAGCAGAAGAAGAAAGCTTATTTTTATTAGATGAACCTGACACCCACTTAAACCCTAAGTGGAGCGTTGATTACATTGATTACCTAAATAAGTTTGTTACCTCGGGCTCGAAAGGCGAGAACAACAGCCATATCGTGCTAACGACGCATAACCCTATCGCAATAGCTGAGTTGACGCGTAACCAAGTTCAAATATTGAGTCGCGATGATAACTCTGAATCTCGAAAGATTAGTTCTCATAAACCAAACTTTGATCCTAGAGGCATGGGGTATGCTGGGATTATTACAAGTGATATGTTTGGTTTGGCCTCTTCGCTCGATACCTATACTGAGGATTTACTTGAGCGAAAACGGGTAATTACTGTAAAAAATGAGCGCTTAACAGATGTTGAAAAGTTAGAGCTTGCAGCAATAAATAAAGAATTAGATGAATTTGGGTTTAGGTATGCTTCGAGGGATAGAGTATTCGAAGAGTATTTGCGTGCTCGATATGAATTTGATGGTCAGCAAGCTGAAAATAATAAAATTGACCAGCTATCATCTGATGAAAAAAGAAAAGCTAGTAAAAAACTTATTCAGAAGGTCATGGATAGATTGAAACAGGAGGGAAAATATGAGGAGAATTGATCTTCGAAAATTAAACCCTTCCCAAGACTGGAAAACCAGAGCTCAAAGTAAGCAGTCAGACATTGATAATAAAGTTTGTGAGCCCAAGAAAGGCTATTCCATTTGGTCAGAGTTGAAACCAAAATTAAAAGAAATATCAAATGGAAAATGCTGGTACTGTGAGTCGAGAGAGCATAGGTCAGATAACACTGTGGATCACTTTCGACCTAAAAGTTTATATCCTTGGTTTACCTGTGATTATGAGAACTTTCGCTATGCCTGTACGTTTTGCAATAGTATCCGAATAAATCCAGATACAGGTGAAAGCTCTGGTAAAGGCGATCATTTTCCGCTTATTAAAGGTACACAGGCGCAAAATAGAATTCAAAGGAATACAGAACAATACGTACTAATAGATCCTTGCAAAATGACAGACGTTAGTTTGCTGGATTTTTATGATGATGGCAGACCAAAAGCCAAGCACCCTAAAGATATAACAAAAAATAAAAGGGCTGTTGATTCAATTAAATACTTTCATTTAGATCATCCTGATTTAAATGAAGCAAGAAGATCGTTGGCATTAGATATTAGGGATTGGGTCGAAACAGGTGATGAATTATACCCTGACTTTAACACTGGTATCAGTGGAGTAGATAAAGCATTTGAAACAGCAGTTGATAGCTTGGCAAGAGCTATTTCTCCTGATGCACCTTTTTCAATATTTGCTAAAAAAATGGTAAAAGGTTACCAAGATCGAGAATGGATTGAAGAATTTTTGGGGTGCGCCTAATGTCTAAATTAACGCCAAATAATGAGTTGTTTACTGAAATCCAGATTCTAATCACCCAAGCCAAACAACAAGCTACTGTTGCGGTAAATGCTTCGCTCACCATGATGTATTGGCAAATTGGTCAGCGAATTAAGCAAGAAATACTCACGGGTGAGCGTGCTGAATATGGTAAACAAATTGTCGCCACACTGTCGCGACAATTAACGAATGAATTTGGCAAAGGCTGGGGAAAACGTAACCTGCAATATATGGTGCAGTTTTATGAAACCTTCCCCGACGCCAACATTGTGCACTCACTGCGTGCACAATTGAGTTGGACACATTTTCGCCAATTAATGGCATTAAAAGAACCTTTACAGCGTGAGTTTTATGCGCACATGACGGCTAGTGAAGGTTGGAGCGCCCGCATTCTTTCTGAACGTATTGATAGCATGTTATTCGAGCGCACAGCACTTTCTAAACGGCCAGAAGAAACTATCAGACTAGAGCTGCAACAGCTGGCACAGAATAAGCACGTGTCAGAAAGTCTGGTGTTGAAAGATCCCTATGTGTTGGATTTTTTAGGTTTGAATGACCACTATCTAGAAAAAGACTTAGAGGATGCGATATTACGGGAGTTAGAACAGTTTTTACTAGAACTGGGTGCAGGCTTTTCGTTTATCGCACGGCAAAAACGGATTCAGTTGGATGGCGACGATTTTTATATCGACTTGCTGTTTTACAACCGCCAACTAAAACGCTTAGTGGCGATTGACTTAAAGCTCGGTAAATTCAAACCCCACTATAAAGGCCAAATGGAGCTCTACCTGCGCTGGTTAGATAAGTACGAACGCCAACAAGGCGAAGAACCCCCGCTAGGGATTATTCTGTGTGCCGAAAAGAATAAGGAACAGGTCGAGCTTTTAGAGATGGACAGTGCCGGTATTCATGTGGCGGAGTATCTGGCGGTACTGCCAGACAGAGATATTTTGCACCAACGCTTACAGCAAGCTATTCGTAAAGCTCAAGATAGGTATAATCAGCACCCTTTGCTTAACAGCAACTCCTCAGATTCGGACAACAAAGAATGAACGCCCCCGCCTTAGTGCAAAAAGTTTGGAATTACTGCCATACATTACGAGATGATGGCGTAGGTTATGGTGACTATTTAGAGCAGCTCACGTATCTACTATTTTTAAAAATGGCCTATGAGTATGCGCAGCCACCTTATTCAAGAGATACCAAAGTTCCTACCAATTATAATTGGGAAACCTTGCAAGGTTTAACGGGTGAGAAACTAGAAGAACAGTACCGCAAGGTGTTAAAAAACTTAGCCAATGAAGCTGGCATGATTGGCGCTATTTTCTACAAATCTGAAAACAAAATCCCTGACCCAGCTAAGTTAGCGCGTATCGTCAAAATGATTAATGAAGAAAACTGGATTAGTCTAGATTCAGACGCCAAAGGTGATTTGTACGAAGGTTTGCTGCAAAAGAATGCGGAAGATACCAAAAGCGGTGCGGGCCAGTACTTTACGCCTCGGGCATTGATTGATGCCATGCTTGCCTGTGTTCGCCCTGAACCGAAAAAAACCATTGCAGACCCAGCATGCGGAACGGGAGGATTCTTTTTAACGGCCAGTGATTGGATCACGTATGGTGATGAACAATGGATTGAAAAAGGCATGAACCATTGGAATCCATCCAAGCACGATGAAAATACCATAGCTAAATCGAAACTAAATAAAGACCAGGTAAAATTTCTACGAGATGAAACCTTCCGTGGCAACGAGATAGTGCCCTCTACCCGTCGTATGTGTTTAATGAACCTGTTCTTGCACAACATTGGTAGCATTGATGGTGAGCCAGAAGTAGAGCGAGCAGATGCCTTACTTACCCCAATTAAGGGTGAGGACAAGGTAGATTATGTGCTCGCGAACCCTCCGTTCGGCAAGAAAAGCAGCATGACGATCACCAATGCAGAAGGTGGTGAAGACAAAGATGCATTAACCTATGAACGCCAAGACTTTTGGGCGACCACAACCAACAAACAGCTAAACTTTCTGCAGCATATTGTTTCCAGCTTAAAAGACACAGGCAAAGCCGCTGTGGTATTGCCCGATAACGTTTTATTTGAAGGTGGTGCAGGTGAACGCATTCGTCGTAAATGGTTAAATAACTGCGATGTTCATACGATTCTCCGCTTACCAACGGGTATCTTTTACGCTAATGGTGTTAAAGCAAATGTAGTATTTTTTGACAATGCTGCGCGTGACGAAAAAGTACATACCAAAGGTATTTGGTTCTACGACTTAAGAACCAATAAGCACTTCACATTGAAGCAGCGCCCAATGATGTTGAGCGATCTAAAAGATTTTATTCAATGTTATAAGCCAGAAAACCGTCATATAAGAGAAGAGTCTGAGAGATTTAAATACTACAGTTATGATGAATTAATAAACCGAGATAAAGCCAGCTTAGACGTGTTTTGGCTTAAAGATGACAGCTTGGATAATTTAGGCAATTTGCCAGCGCCGGATATTTTACAGCAAGAAATTATCGATCATTTGGAGGCTGCGTTAGCGGCATTCAAGGATGTAGCTGCTGGCTTACCTGTAACCACAGTCGCAATCGACCAATAGAATAAGGCTTGATCGATTTAATCAGGTCAATTTAATTGGTTTTGCTCAACGAAGGCAAAGTAGCCCCGAAACCCTTGTTCTACGGCAGCCAATGCTCCTATCTCACATGTTGGTGTGGTTTTTAAATGTGACGGTAAATGGTGTTGCTGAGCAATTGGGGCATGCACTTAACCATTGACTCAACATCCCCGTCCTCTTAGCATTGCCTTATTTTATCATACTTATCCATCCTCAAATTACCTGTTATCATCGGTTTTTTTTGTACGCTAGACTGACTATTTTTACTTTTTAAGCCGCAGGCACGCCGTGAAGAGATCTAAAACTTTGAAGCAAATAAACAAGCAAGAGATTCGTGAACAGCTAGGTAATACGTTCTACCAACGCGGTGACAGTTACCTGGGTGAGGGAAGAGTGGGTGATCTTGAAATAATCGATAATGACGAGGATGTCTCTATCTCTGCCCAAGTAAAGGGATCCGGGAAGTACCATTATACTGTGACTGTTGAAATCGACTGGTACGATGATGAAGCTGAAATCGAAGGCTACTGTAGCTGCCCTATCGCTTATCAATGCAAACATGTTGCGGCTGTTTGCTTAAAGTATGCCACATTAACGCGGGTCGCCAAGAAGAGTCTTCAAGGGAAAAGCTCCGAACAAGTCTGCTTTGATTGGCTTGATGCTTTGGCCTTGCAGAATAAAAATTCTCAAACGACAGAGCATAGAGAGCAATTTATCGCCTTCCTGCTTCAAGCGACCCGAGATGAAGGTATTCTGACAGTCCAATTTATCGTGACCTATCCCCTGAAAAGTGGCAAAGGGCTGGCGAAGGGGCGGCCGATCAATTACTACGATTTCACGGATAATTACTACACGCAACCTACTTACGTGAGTGAGGCCGACAGCAAAATAGGCATTTTGTTGAAATCCTGCTTGGGGCAATGGCGGGATCTGCTATTGAAAGATGAACAGGGATATCTGGCATTGCAAAAGATGATCGAAACTGGGCGTGCATTTTGGGAATCGGTCAAAAGTGAGCCTTTAAAACTAGGTTCAAGTCGCCAACTGGCATCAGAATGGATACTTGATAAAAAGAGTAACTATTCACTTAAACTGGGCATTAAACCTGAAGCCACCTTGTTGCTGACAGAGCCTCCGCTTTATTTGGATCTTGAGAATAATGCCCTAGGCAAAATTGATTCAACACTGTCATTATCTCAACTCACTACACTGCTAAAGGCACCGCCTATCCCCAAGGCGATTCAGGATAAAATCGGTCGACAACTGTTGAATAACTTTCCAGATCTGCCCATTGCGCCGCTTATCCAGCTTGAAACCGAAGAGATGCTGGGCGTAACACCTGTTCCGAAAGTACTGGCTTTTGGCAAAGAGCTGAGCAACGGAAGGCTTCGTTATTGTTTGCGTCTTCGTTTTGCGTATCAGGATATTCAGGTGAAAGTAAGCAACCCACTCATTGCTTCCGAGACCTTGCCTTCTACCAAAAGCATGATTGAGCATGATGGAAAATTATGGTCTATTGCGCGTGACCTCGGCTATGAAGGGGAGTGTATCAGCAGGCTGCAAGCCCTGAATTTTGCACCCATGCCGGATGATTCATCTGAATTGGTACTGTGTGCGGACGGCTCGTCTGCGAGTGCATACTGGACACCTGAAGAGATAAGCGCCTGGCAGTACTTTATTGAAGAAGCCCTGCCGCAACTTGAAGCACAAGCTTGGCACATAGAGCTCGATCCGAGCTTCAAGCTGCAGTTTATTGCAAGCGAAGAAAACTGGCATGCCGAAATTCAAGCCGAAACCAATACCGGTACGCAAGCGGATACAGAGGACGATCAAAATGACTGGTTCTCGTTGAGATTCGATCTGCCCGTATTTGGAAATGATCCGCAGTGTGAGGAGCAACAAAAAGTCGCGCTTCTTCCCTTGATAAGCGAGTTGTTGTCTCGCTATCAGGATCAGCAGCTGCCAGAAAAATTGCTACTGCCTTTGGACGAACACCGTTTTATCCCGATTCCGCGAGAAAGAATCCAGCCGATATTGGATATACTCTACGAGTTGTATGACCGAGAGAGTCTTGACGAAGACAGTCTTCGTCTGTCACGGCATGATGCTGCCCGGCTCAGTGAATTGGATAAGTGTAGCGCATCACCTCTGCGTTGGCAGGGCGGAGAAATGTTACGCGAACTGGGCGAAAAGCTGAATGACTTCAAGGGAATACTGCCAGTTAAAGCCCCTGTCGGTTTGAATGCTACGCTTAGAAACTACCAGCAAGAAGGGCTGAACTGGTTACAGTTTTTACGAGACTATCAGTTTGGCGGCATTCTGGCCGATGATATGGGGCTTGGTAAAACGGTGCAAACCTTGGCGCACCTGTTGCTGGAAAAGGAACAGGGGCGGATGACGAAACCTTGTCTTATCATTGCGCCGACTAGTTTGATGGGCAACTGGCGTCGTGAAGCGGCACAATTTGCTCCCGACCTGAAGGTTTTGGTACTGCATGGCACAGATCGTAAAGCCAAGTTTGAGCAGATAGACGTGCATGATGTGATTCTAACGACTTACCCTCTGCTGCTACGCGATGGTGAAATACTCAGCAAACAGGCATTTCATTATCTCGTACTCGATGAAGCTCAGGTCATCAAAAATGCCAAAGCCAAATCCGCGAAAGTTGTCCGTTCTCTGAAAACCAGGCACCGTTTATGTCTGACGGGCACGCCGATGGAAAACCATCTGGGTGAACTTTGGTCGCTCTTCGATTTTCTGATGCCGGGCTTTTTGCGTGATCAAACTTACTTTAAACAATTCTTTCGCACCCCTATCGAAAAACATCATGATGACACCCGCCGAGAACAGCTTTCCCGAAGGGTGAAGCCCTTTATGTTGCGCAGAACCAAGCAAGAGGTGGCTACTGAATTGCCGAAGAAAACCGAAATCATCCGCTCAGTCACACTGGAAAGCCCGCAAGCCGCACTCTATGAAAGTATTCGCCTGAGCATGGAGAAAAAAGTTCAACAAGCCATCGCCAGAAAAGGTCTTGCAAGAAGTCACATCACTATTCTGGATGCCTTGCTGAAACTTCGCCAGACCTGTTGTGATCCACAGTTATTATCACTGGAACAGGCAGGCAAGGTAAAAGCATCGGCCAAACTGGAATTATTGATGAGCATATTGCCAGAAATGGTAGAAGAAGGGCGGAAGGTGCTCCTGTTTTCGCAATTCACCAAAATGCTAAGCCTGATCGAAGCTAAACTACAAGAAGAGCAAATCAGCTACAGCAAGCTCACAGGTCAAACCAAAAACCGTGACCAAGCAATAGATGCCTTTCGATATGGCGATGCCAAGGTATTTCTGATCAGCCTGAAAGCGGGTGGCGTCGGGCTCAACCTGACGGAAGCAGACACGGTGATTCATTACGATCCCTGGTGGAACCCTGCCGCCGAAAACCAAGCGACTGATCGAGCTTACCGTATTGGGCAGGATAAGCCGGTTTTTGTCTACAAACTAATCACTGAAAATACCGTCGAAGAAAAAATCCTCGCCATGCAGAAGCGCAAACGAGCCTTGGCGGAAGGAGTATATTCTGGCAAAAAGACGGATCAAGAGTCTGCGCTCAGTGCTGATGATCTCAAGGAATTACTGGCACCGATCGGCTAGGTATAGAAGATTGGTAAATGATGTGTAACTAAAAATGGCCACTCATGTAGCTATTTCAAAGAAGGTTATAACATCAGGGTCTTCATTTCTAACCAGCTAGCGATAGGCCATTATGTTGCTGTACTGGCAGTGATTGGTTTAGTCGACGATTTTGAAAACGTCGCTAGCGATGATGAGCTTGGCCGAAAGCTTCAGGATATACAGCTGATGGGTAAATGAAAATGAGTACGAAGTTTATGTATATGCTGACTGGGACAAGTTCAGTGAGCCGATGTTGATGGGTGCTTTACGCTCGTCTGTCACAAAAAACCTATCCTGCATTAAACCTGTTTCCTGAAACGAAAATAGACCTGACACGAATGGTACTTACTTAAGCTATATATTCACAATTATGACGTTCGTTGAGCTTGTCGAAACGTGCAAGAAACGTGAATTTGCGGATACCGGAACATCCCTTCGACAGGCTCAGGGAGCGGTAATAGCTGCTTAAGTATGCCATTCAGATCTGACACCTTTTATGTTTAAAATATGCTGCGTAGTTAAATGAAATCATTGAAATCATCAAACTGTGATTCATATCGCTGGTAGTGCACTTCTTCTAATATCGGTTTCAGTTTTGCCAGCGATGTGATTCGTGATAAAAAGTATTTTGAGGTACTAATTGACTCATTGATTACCTTTATTCTGGTTTTAATGTTTTTTAAAATACCTTTTTCTGTTTTTGCCTGAAATATATCAAAAAACATGGCGGTTTTTGGGTCTTGGTAGGGCGCGGAGTCGTAGTCTTGCTTTAGTTGTTTCAGTTGATAATTGAGTAAGGTATTGATATTTTCTAAGTCTTCTTTGGCTAAATCTTCCGGCATTTCACCTACGTGCTCTGCGTACATAGCAAAAATTGTAGGGATATCATTTTGGTCTCTTGCTTCAATAAGGCTCGACATTAGCTGATGTTTTTCGTCTTTACGCTGTTCGTCTTGTTCTTTATCAGGATGGAGCACTTTAGCTATGCGGCGAAACATACCATTAATGGAGGAGCGTTTAAGCAGCTGATTAATCTTTTTGATTTTTTCTTCTTCGGCTCGCTCGTCATCATGCGTGTCAGTATGCTTGGTAAATTCATCAAACAAACGCTCAAAGAAAGCCTGGTCTACACTTTCATCTTCTGCTGCTTCGTCTACATTGATAGGGTCTTCGTTGATATCGCTTACTTGTTCATTCATATCACCAAACAGATCTTCGCCGAGATTAGTCGCGTCATCTATAGGGGCTTGTTGATTATTTGTTTCATCGGTTTGGAATGACTCGTCGTCATAGTCATCTTCTTCAGGAAACCAGTGTTCAAAGAGTAGGTCGAACTCAAGCTTTAAGGCATTAATGGTTTCAGGGTCAGAAAAAGGATTTGCTATTACTAACGAAAAATTCGTATCTATCAAATAAAATAACTCTTTTCTTTGCCATTGAGAAAGAGATTTACGGCTAAAGAATTCAATCAGTTTTTCTATCTTAATTAATTCAACACGCACTAAGCTGCGCTCTGCGTCACCAATGCTCGACTCTATGCGCTGAATAAACAATGCCAGTTCATTCTGGCGGTTTTCGTTCATTTTTTTTTGCTTTTCGATTTTACGCCACAGTGTTTCGAATTTGTTCTTTTTGGTGGTTTTTTTGTTTGGTTTTCGTTTATTTTGAGTTGTGGTTGCAAGTGTCATTTGAATACGGGTTAAGTTTGAGGTGATAGGAAATTATTTATATATAGCGCTATATTTTATATAACTGATATGGATCATGATAGTTTTTCACAAAAAATTAATAATAATCCATTTGCAGCCACCTACCCTATCAGAGGGTAGCAGCAGACATTTGGGGTCAGAGTAACAGACATTTGGGGTCAGAGTAAAAATTAGGTGGTCTGTTCGGCGACAATTAGGATGACCGGACAAAGTAGTTGACGTCGAACAGTGGTCTCTGAATAATGGGTCAGATGGATTATTTTTTAACCAAAATACAGTATAAAGTTTTGACAATCTAAGAGTCTCAAAATGGCCGAATATTGCCTTGATTACATCACAAACTCTCCCCAGCCGCCACCCCAGAAGCCCAGGCCCATTGGAAATTAAAGCCGCCTAGCCAACCCGTCACATCGAGTGCTTCGCCAATAAAATACAAGCCCGCCTGTGATTTACACTCCATCGTTTTAGATGAAATACAGTCTGTATCGATGCCGCCAAGTGTCACTTCAGCTGTTCGGTAGCCTTCTGTTCCTGCGGGTTTTAGAATCCAGTTAGATAGCTTGTCGGCAATTTCCTTTAACTTCATATCTGAAAAATCAGCAAGAGGTTTTTCGCTGTCGCTTGGCCACCAGAGCTTTTGTAATTCTAAGCAAAAGCTTTTTGAAAACTTATCAGATAGGGCATTTCGAAGTAATGATTTCGGATGGCTATGTTTCAGTGATAAGAGGAGATCTTCTGCATTATCATCGGGTAGTAAGTTAATGCTAATGCTATCGCCTTGTTTCCAGTAGTTGGAAATCTGTAAGGCCGTTGGGCCGCTGATACCTCTATGGGTAAATAGCATATTTTCTCGGAAGCTGATGTTGTTGACGCTCATTGAGATATCGACGGCTAATCCAGACAGGCTTTCCGTCATGGCTTTGATTTGATCGGTGAAGATAAAAGGCACCAGCCCTGCAGTTCTGGGTAGTAATGGCAGCTTAAACTGTTCTGCAATGTCGTAGCCAAAACCGCTGGAACCTAAAGTGGGGATTGATAAGCCACCGCTTGCAATGACTAAAGACTTGCTTGAGTAAGAGCCTAAATTTGTTTTGAGTTGATAGGAGGTTTTACCTTCACTAGTTAAAGCGTCTATTTGCTCAACGGTACACTTTGTTTTGATATCAACTTTTGACTCGGCACATTCATCCAGAAGCATTTTAAGAATATCTTTGGCGGACTCATTACAGAATAATTCGCCATGCTTGCGTTCGTGATAGGGGATGCCATGTTTTTCAACGAGGGCAATAAAATCCCATTGAGTGTAGCGACTTAATGCCGATTTACAGAAGTGAGGGTTCTTTGAAATATAACAGTGTGGTTCGATAAAGTAGTTGGTGAAGTTACAGCGGCCACCACCTGACATAAGAATTTTCTTGCCGACTTTATTGCTGCTATCCAATACCAGTACGTTTAAACCGCGATGCCCCGCAACTTGGGCACACATTAAACCGGATGCACCACCGCCGATTATAATGGCATCGTAGTGAGTTATTTTTGAAGAGGACATTTAATGACTTAAACTTGCGGTGTTTGAGGAAGCGGGTAGCACTTAAGTTCTCGCTCGCCTTGATCACTTACTTTTAAATACCAAACCTCTTTATCCCAATCACCTAACACGATACGGACTTTGTCATTCGTTCGCTGTTCAACTTGAGGGCGGTGAGTATGACCATGAATTAAGGTGGCGACCTCAAACTTTTCCAGTTCTTGGGTCACTTCAGCTTGCGTCACATCCATAATCTCCATGCTTTTGCCTCGATTATTGGCTTGGCTCATGGCGCGAAGTTGTTGAGCGGTAATTTTGCGTTCTTCAATGGGCCGTTTTAAAAAAGGTTCGAGAAAGGCTGGGTTGCGAATCGTGGCTCTGAATTTCATATAGCCAGTATCGGCGGTACACAGGCTATCTCCGTGCATTAGTAAAACAGATTCGCCATACAGATCTATCACGCAAGGGTCATCGAGAAGTGTGCCACCGGTTTCTTGCGCAAATAATTCACCAACAAGAAAGTCACGGTTGCCATGCATAAAGAAAAACTTAGCACCTTGGTCAGTAAAGGCTTTTAACCTTTGTTTTATTTGGACCTGCAGTGCCGTATTTTCATCATCACCTATCCAACTTTCAAAAAAATCACCCAGAATATAGAGGGTTTGTGCTTTTCCCTGTATGGCATCCATAAAGGCTAAAAATGCCTTGGTGATGTCAGGGCGAGACTCTTCCAAGTGTAAATCTGAAATAAAATAGGTGCTCATGCTTAAGTTAACTCGTGTCAGAAATAGTTATTCCGCGTCAGCAATCTTGGTAGCAGATTCAATAATCACATCTTCTGCTGGTACATCTTGATGGCCTGCTTTCGTGGTTGTTTTAACGGCTTTAATTTTTTCGACAACATCCATACCGTCAACAATTTCTCCAAATACCGCGTAACCCCAACCTTCCATTGTTTCAGCTGTGTGGTTTAGGAAGCCATTGTCTTTTACGTTGATGAAAAACTGACCAGACGCTGAATGTGGATCCATTGTACGCGCCATGGCAACGGTGCCATTTTTATTACTCAAACCATTATTGGCTTCATTTTTTATGGTTTCACGTGTTGCTCTTTGAGTCATGCCTGGCTCAAAACCACCCCCTTGAACCATGAAGTTACTGATCACACGGTGAAAAATAAGGCCGTCATAGAAACCTTCTTCGACATACTGTTCAAAGTTTTTTGCTGTAATAGGCGCTTTTTCGTGGTCTAGTTTAAGTGTGATATCACCGAAATTAGTTTTTAATAAAATCATGGTAAGGGATGTTCCTGTCGTTTGTTTAAAAATCTATTGTGTGATTAAAAATAACTATGCTCAAATAAAGGCGGCTATTGTAGCGAAAAAGCAAAATGAAAACGACATTTCTCAACGTTCAAGTGTTGAATTTGAAATTAAAGAACAGCAGAGTATGGCCCTTTCTTGTAATTTACGGCCGGAAATACCTACGAACTTGATTTAGGTGTTTGTCGAAAGGCAATTAAGAGCCTAAAGTTATGACTATCAGTTCTATTAATTATATTCAGTCAGATAACATTCAACAAATACAGTGTGGTAGAAAATGAGTGCAAGTATAGATGCAGGTAAATGGTTAAAATCGAGCCCATTGAAGGGTGGTTTTTTGAAGCAGGGATTGCGTAAAAATGTTAGTCATTTGGTTGATTTACCATGTTCATTGTCATCTGTTTCAACTTTGGATTGTAGTCATGAAGTCGATCCGGAATCAGTTGGCATGAGCAAACAGGGTGTTGAGGCGATATGGAAATCGGTAGAGTGTATTTATAAAACAGCCACGCACCCTGGTATATCTATTCATATGCGTCGTCGTGGAGAAGTGATTCTCGATAGGGCTATCGGACACTCTCAGGGGAATGGCCCGAAGGCTAAGGTTTCTGATCCAAAAACCTTAATGCGCCCCGCCACGCCTGTTTGTTATTTTTCAGCGTCAAAAGCAGTGACAGCATTCCTGATGCATTTATTAAGTGAAGATAAACTGATCCATTTGCATGACCCAATTAGTTTTTATGCGCCTGAGTTTGGCCAAAAAGGCAAAAAAAATGTCACGATCCATCAGGTCTTATCACACCGGGCTGGCGTGCCTGGTTTACCTGCGGGTGCGCCTGTAGAAGCGCTTTGGGATAACGATGAGATCTGGCGCTTATTGTGCGAAACAGAGCCCAAGTCAGCAAAAGGCCAACGTCTTGCGTATCACGCCTTAACGGGTGGTTATATTTTGGAACGAGTACTTCAGAAAGTAACGGGGATGACAATTCAAGACTTTTTGGATAAACGGCTTCGTCAGCCAATGGGCATGAAATATTTCCGTTATGGCATTGAAGATAAATATGCCGATCGCTTGGCAGATAATCATGCAACAGGCATGACACCCTTTTTCCCTATTTCAAACTTAATCGAGCGGGCTTTAGGTGGCTCTTTAGATATGGTGGAAGGCGTGAGTAATGATCCTCGTTTTAAACGCGCTATTATTCCCGCAGGTAATATGATGGGAACGGCAGAGGAAATGGGTAATTTTTATCAAATGCTCTTGAATGGCGGTACTTGGCAAGGTAAGAAAATCTGTGAACCGATGACAGTTAAGCGTTTTACACAGGAATATTCAAGCGTACAGTTTGACCAAACGCTCATGATTCCTATGCGTTATAGTGCTGGTTTAATGTTAGGTGGAGAGCCTTTTGGTATGTGGGGTAAGCATAGTGCTTCAGCGTATGGTCATATTGGTTTGATCAACAAGTTATGTTGGGCTGATCCGGATCGAGATATCGCTGTTTCCTTGATAACAACGGGTGTACCGATTGTTGCGAATAATATTCCATCTTTAGTAAGGTTTATGAATCAAATAGATAGGCATTGTCCTCGTGATGGTACATCGAATCTTTGACTTTTCCTGCTCATTGAGCTTGTCGAAATGTGTTTGATGAAACTTCGTCTTAAATTTGCTAGACCCTTCGACGCTGTTTTGGGGCCGTGACTATGCTCCCAGAACAGCGTCGAAGGGCTGGCGAGGTTTCTTTTAAGCCTATTTGAAGGGCTTTCGTCTCCATGTATTTAGCGTTTTACGCTTCGCTATTGTCCTTGATTCCGCTATAATGCCGGCCTTTATTTTTGCGGCGGAATCCTTCTTAGCATGTCTTCATCTCATTCAAACGATAATGTGAAAAACGAAAAATCCACTCACTTTCTTCAGCAGGTTATTGCGCAAGATATTGCAGATAACAAAAATGAAGGGAAGGTCGTTACTCGATTTCCGCCTGAACCAAATGGTTATTTACATATAGGGCATGCGCGCTCCATCTGGCTGAATTTTGGTTTGGCGAAAGAGTTTGGCGGGGAGTGTAATCTTCGTTTTGATGACACCAATCCTGAAAAGGAAAGCCAGGTATTTGTTGATGCAATTCAAGAAGATGTGAAATGGTTAGGTTATGAATGGGCAGGTGAGGTTAAGTACGCTTCAAACTATTTCGACCAGTTATATGCTTGGGCCTTGCATTTAATTAAAGAAGGCCGTGCTTATGTTTGTCACTTATCTTTTGAAGAAGCAAAAGAATACCGTGGTTGGGCTACGCGCCCAGGAAAGGAAAGCCCTTATAGACATCGCTCTGTTGAAGAAAATTTGGCCGAATTCGAAAAAATGCGTGCAGGTGAATATGACGAAGGTGCTTGTGTACTGCGTGCAAAAATTGATATGAGTTCACCGAACATGAATTTGCGCGACCCGATTTTATATCGAATCCGTAAAGTTTCGCACCATCAAACGGGTGAAAAGTGGTGTATCTATCCCAGTTACGATTTCGCTCATGGCCAAGAAGATGCCATTGAAGGTGTGACGCATTCTGTTTGTACTTTAGAGTTTCAGGCGCATCGTCCACTTTACGAATGGTTTGTTGAGCATTTACCCCTTCCAAGTAAGCCAAGACAATACGAGTTTGGTCGTTTGAACTTGAACTATACCGTCACCAGTAAGCGAAAACTTAAGCAGTTGGTTGATGAAAATATTGTCAATGGCTGGGACGATCCACGTATGCCCACCATTTCAGGTATGCGTCGCCGGGGCTTTACGCCAACAGCACTGAAAAACTTCTGCGATATGATTCCTGTGTCGAGTAAGAATAACAGTGATATCGATGTCGCTATTCTTGAACGAGCGATTCGTGATGATCTGAATGATAATGCTTCACGTGTAATGTGTGTGATGAATCCGCTGAAAGTTAGTATTCAGAATATGGATGAGAGTAATTCTGACTATTCAGGTGAGACGTTATATGCCCTCAGGCACCAAAAAATGCCTGAAAGAGGTGAGCGTAAACTGCCTTTTACGAAAAATTTATATATAGATAAAGCTGATTTTACCGAAGATCAGACTTTATCCCGCAAGAAATTTCAGCGTCTCGTTCTAGGTGATTTTGTGCGCTTGCGAGGTGCATATATTATTAAAGCGGATGCAGTGGTTAAAGACTCCTCGGGTGAAGTGGTTGAGGTTCTTGTTAGCTTGGTGCCCAATTCAGTCGGCAATAATATAGAAGGCATTAAGCCCAGAGGCGTTATACATTGGGTTTCTGAAAACAAAAGTGTCGATGCTGAAATTCGTTTATACGATCGTTTGTTTAATCACCCTAACCCGGATGCCGGTGAAGAAAACTTTTTAACACATATCAATCCAGAAAGTTTTTCAGTTATTACAGCACGCATTGAGCCTGATGCCGCAAGGGCTAAGCCCGAAGAGATTTTCCAGTTTGAGCGAGAAGGTTATTTTGTTGCAGACCGTTATGATCATCGTCCTGCGGACGAGAAACTAGTCTTTAATCGCACCATTGGCTTACGCGATACGTGGTCGTCTAAATAAATTAGCTGATAAGCGGAGTGAAAGAAATGTCTTTAAAAATATACAATACGCTAACGGCACAGAAAGAAATCTTTCAGCCGATTGAAGCTAATAAAGTAAAAATGTATGTCTGTGGTATGACCGTTTACGACTATTGTCATATTGGTCATGCACGGGTTTTGATCAGCTTTGATGTGATCACCCGTTATTTAAGGCATATCGGTTATGACGTGACTTATATTCGAAATATCACCGATGTCGATGACAAGATTTTTGCCCGTGCCGCTGAAAATGGCGAAGCCTATGACGCACTGACGCAACGTTTTATAGATGCCATGCATGACGATGAAGCAGCTTTATCTGTTATTTCGCCAGACCAGGAGCCTAGGGCTACTGAGCATATTCAAGAAATTATTCATATGATTCAGCGTCTGATCGAAAACGATCATGCTTATGCTGCCGATAATGGCGATGTGTATTATGCGATTGATAAGTTTCAAGACTACGGTAAGTTAAGCAAGCGAAATACCGATGAGTTACTTGCGGGTGCGCGTATTGATGTTGAAAAACATAAGCGTAACCCGCTCGATTTTGTATTGTGGAAAGCGGCAAAACCAAGTGAAGCCAGTTGGGCGTCACCTTGGGGTGATGGTCGCCCCGGCTGGCATATTGAATGCTCGGCGATGTCTACTTGTTGTTTGGGGGATACTTTCGATATTCATGGTGGTGGTCCAGATCTTAAATTCCCGCATCATGAAAATGAAATTGCGCAATCTGAAGGTGCAACGGGCAAAAAGTATGTAAATTACTGGATGCATGCGGGTGCAGTTCGCGTGAATAAAGAAAAGATGTCTAAGTCGCTGGGCAACTTCTTTACCATTCGTGAAGTCTTGGAAAAATACTCTGCCGAAGTGATTCGCTACTTTTTGGTATCCAGCCATTATCGTAGCCAGGTTGATTATTCTGAAGACAACTTGGTCGAAGCGAATGCAACTTTAGATCGTTTATATCAAGCTTTACGTGGGCTTAATGAAAGTGATTTTTCATCAACAGAATTAGAGCCGTCTTATGTGTCTCGATTCAAGTCTTCAATGGATGATGATTTCAATACACCAGAAGCCTTGGCAGTGATGTTTGATTTGGTGCGTGAATTAAATGTTGCTCGCACAGAGGAATCTGCAAAAGTTGCTGTTTTAGCGATAACCCTAAAAACCCTAGGTGAAGTTTTGGGTATTCTTCAGTTAGATCCTGAAGCTTACTTCAAAGGTGAATCTGCTGAGGGTTTATCGAACGATGAAATTGATCTCTTAGTTCAAAATCGAACAAGTGCTCGAACAAATAAAGACTGGGCAGAGTCAGATCGTATCCGTGATTTGTTATTAGAACAGGGGATAAACCTCGATGACAGTAAAGATGGCACAAGCTGGCGCCGCACTTAGGTACCTCTCGCACAAACGGATGGTAGTTTCTTTGGTCAGTCGTTTGGTGACCGTAATGGTCAGTAGCGCGATATCATGGCGATTACTTACTCGTTGATATCAGGTAGTAGCTGGCAGCAGTAGTTCAAATCTTAAATTATCTTGGGGTTAAGTGTTTTTTAATTTAGCTCCTGGTTTAAAAGCTCAGTTCACGCTGGGCTTTTTTATGGGTAGTTTATTGAAATTGATATTATTTAATGCGAACATCTGTAAGCTGAAAGAAGGGTATTGTCGGACTGAATTATTAGCTTGGTGTAACATGAATGAAAAACAGATAGAGGGCTTAGATCGTAATGAGGTGTATTCTAAGAATATGAGCCTGGAAACTGAGCCAGCTTATTCCGTATCAGCATCCACGGTCAGGCCATTGATTGAGTATTTGCATGATAAGGGCATGTCTCATGCTGAGATAAAAGCACAGCACGAGGGTGCAATGCTTTGTCTGGCTGAGTCTGATGCACGGGTTTCAGTTAACGAATACCATGCTTTATGGAAAACGACAATTGCCTTCAGCAAAAATGAGGCGCTGGGATTAAATTTGGCGTTAACTCAGAATTGTTTAGAAATGGGGATTGTGGGGCATGTGGTGTTTAACAGTGACACCATGAGGCTGGGTTTAGAAAACTATATACGCCTCTTTCGAATCGTCAATGACTCGCTTCTCCTTTATTTGGATGAGGATTTTAATCATGGTCATTTGGTGTTCAGGCATCAATCGATTAAGCATTACTGTATTCCGGATATAGAGCGCTCATTTGTGATATCTGCTAAGCGATGTCAATATTGGTTGGGGGTGCAACAGCCATTTGTTGGTGTTTATTTTCAGCATAAGCCACCTAGTTACGCAGAACAGTACCGAAAAGTATTTAAATGTCCAGTGTATTTTAATCAGCCAGATAGCAAAATTGTGTTTGATCGAAAGGCACTGGATTTGCCGCCAAAGCATCATAATCCCTCATTAAAAGAAGCAACTTTACAATATGCAAACCAGCTTCTTGATGAACTTCGACAAACTAAGTTAAGTGAGCAAATCCGTCGCATGATTGAGAGAAGCCTGAATCATAAGGAATCTGATGTTCAGAGTATTGCTCAGAAATTGAATATGAGTAAAGAGGCGCTGTATAAGCGTCTCAAAATGGAAGGGCAGGTTTTTCAAAAGTTACTTGATAATGTTCGATTGAATAAAGCCTGCCAATTATTAACTTATTCATCTATTTCACCCACTGAAATTGCTTATATCTTAGGGTTTTCAGAGTTAAGCGCTTTTAGTCGAGCTTTCAAGCGTTGGACCGGGGTGTCACCTCGAGTGTACCGAGCGAATGGACTTTCATATTAACTGAAACTTGCTTTGTTAGAGTACGAGTAAACAAGGTCAATTAAATCCTGCACAGTGTTTATTTTCTCGGCTACCTCATCTTCGATTTCAATATTAAAAGTTTCTTCAAAAGCCATCATCAATTCAACGCTATCCAGTGAATCTGCCTCTAGGTCATCTATTAAATTAGCTTCCGGGACTATTTTGTCGAGAGAAATGCTTAGTTGAGATTGAATGATTTTTTTAACACTTTTTATAAGATCTTGCATGTTGTCTCCTGACGTTTTTATAAATGACTGAATATTAAGCTGGCATTGGTGCCGCCAAAGCCGAAGCTGTTGCTGAGAATGTGCTTTAAATTCGCTTCTCGATAATTTTGGATAATTGGCATTGATGAAAATTCATCTTCAAGTGTTGTCAAATTGGCATTTGCGCTGATGAAGTTGTTTTGCATCATCAATAAGCTATAAATTGCTTCATGTGCACCTGCTGCGCCAAGTGAGTGGCCACTTAAAGATTTAGTGGAACTGATCTCGGGTATTTTTGTTTGAAATACAGCTTTAATTGCGCTGAGTTCTGCTCTGTCACCAACCGGCGTACTGGTTCCATGGGCATTAATGTAGTCAATCTTAGGTAAGCCGGCCTGCATCCATGCTTGTTGCATGCATCGACGTGCACCTTCACCTGATGGTTGAACCATATCTGCGCCGTCTGAGGTTGCGCCATAACCACTTATCTCTGCGTAAATAGGCGCTTTTCTTGCTAAAGCATGTTCCATTTCTTCAATCACTAAAATGCCTGCACCACCGGAAATGACGAATCCATCACGGCTGCTGTCAAATGGACGGGATGCTTGTTGAGCTTGATCATTGAATTTTTGTGAAAGCGCTCCCATCGCGTCAAACTGTAAGGCAAGACTCCAGTGTGCAGCATCGGCACCGCCAGCGAACACTATGCTCTGCTTGCCAAGTTGAATTTGCTCAACTGCGTTACCAATGCAATGCGCGCTAGTCGCACAAGCGGAGGTGACTGAATAATTTACGCCTCGTATGCCAAAAAAAGTAGCCAGAACGGAAGAGGCTGAGCTGCACATACCTTTGGTTACTCTATAGGGCCCAACCTTTCGGATACCTTGATTGCGAAATAGGTCAACAGCTTCATGAATGTCTTGAGTGGCTGGGCCGCCAGTAGATACGATAAGTCCAGTTTGCTCATCATGGATTTCTGTTGTCGATAATCGGGCATCATCAATTGCTTGTTGCAGGGCTAAATATGCATATCCTGAAGCTTGGTTCATAAAGCGATAATGTTTTCGATCAATGAAATCCGCTGGACTAATATCGATATTGCCACTGATTTGTGAGCGTAAACCATGCTTTTGAAATTGTTCATCTGGCTTGATGCCTGAACGAGTTTCTTTAAGTGAATGAGTTACAACATCAGCATGATTCCCAAGGCTGGAAATAATGCCGATTCCAGTTATTACGGCTCGTTTAAGAGGAGGGGAGTGCTTTTTGTTGCTGTTCGTTTTCAGGTTCATTTTGCGTTGCCTCCACAGTTCTGCTCCATAGGAATAAGGCCCACGCGTAAATTTCTACTGCTATAAATATGTTGATTATCAACAAAGACATTGCCATCAGCGATTCCCACTACAATGTCTTTTACCAATACGCGTTTAATATCAAGTTGATAGCGGACGCGCTGATGATGCGGTAATACTTCTCCGAAGAATTTGACTTCGCCTACGCCTAAGGCTCGTCCTTTACCTTTATGTCCAGACCAGGCTAAAAAGAATCCTAGGCTCTGCCAGAGTGCGTCGAGACCTAAGCATCCGGGCATAACGGGGTCTCCCCGAAAATGACAGGCGAAAAACCATAAGTCTGGACGTATATCGAATTCCGCGTGTAAATAACCTTTTGAAAATTGACCATTTTCTAGTGAGATATCTGTTATCCGGTCAATCATGCGCATTGGTGCGCTCGGAAGCTGCATTTGAGGGGGTATGGGGGTGTTAAATAAACTATCCAGATCGTTGCTGGAAAACTGATTTTTTTTAATCACGGTGTAAGTCCTGTCGTTTGTAAGCAGGTCACACTATAGGAGGGATAAATTTAGGAATCTTGACTTTGTGATTATGAAACTTGACCCAAAAAAAGAATGCGTAGTTGGGCTATGCATTCTTTTGAGTTGGATTGATTTGTTGAAATTAAAAATCGGATTAATGTAGAAGGTCGGCAGCGTAAAGTGTATTTTCCATTAAGGTGGCAACGGTCATTGGGCCTACTCCGCCGGGAACCGGAGTGATCCATCCAGCTCTTTCAAACGCACGATCAAACTCTATATCGCCGACTAGTTTACCGTTGTCCAGTCTATTAATGCCTACATCGATTACAATTGCACCTGGTTTTATCCATTCGCCTTTAACCAGCCCTGGTTTGCCGGCTGCGACAACTAATATATCTGCCTGCGCCACTTTTTCTGGTAAGTTTTGTGTGAATCGATGGGTGGTTGTGACAGTGCATCCAGCCAGCAGTAACTCTAGCCCCATTGGGCGCCCAACAATATTTGATGCGCCTACAATAACGGCATCCATGCCTTTGATAATTTGGCCGGTACTTTCAAGTAGGGTCATGATACCTTTTGGGGTGCACGATCTGAGCAAAGGCATTCTTTGTGCTAAACGGCCTACATTGAAAGGATGAAATCCATCAACATCTTTATCGGGCTTGATTCTTTCTAGCAAACGGTTGCTATCTAAATGTTTAGGTAAGGGAAGTTGAACTAGTATGCCATCAATTTCTTCATCTGCATTATATTTATCAATTAGTGATTCCAGCTCTTCTTGGCTTGTGTTTTCTGAAAGAGTTAATGTTTCAGATTTAAACCCTACTTCTTTACATGAGTTTGTTTTATTGCGGACATATACTTCAGATGCAGGATCAGCACCTACAAGTATAACGACTAAGCCGGGTGGTCGTTTACCTTGTTCGGCTCTTTTTTTGACGCCTTCAACAATGCGTTCTTTGAGTTGAGTTGAAATGATTTTGCCATTAATCAATGTTGCAGTCATGCTTGGTTTCTCGACCCGGTAATATAAAGGCGCGCATTTTCTCATGCTCTTGGTTGAATAAAAAGCAATATGGAAAAAAACGCCATAAATATTAATTTTAAAACTAAATGTAGTTGACGAGCATAAAATGCGGTTGTATTATTCGCGCCATCTTTTGAAGGGCAAACCTCTTGCAGGAATGTGTTTTGAATAGATATGTCGGGGTATAGCGCAGTCTGGTAGCGCGCCTGCTTTGGGA
>TARA_R110002072_G_scaffold300522_2_pt1 | contig 32721 bp, 28 predicted proteins | sample TARA_R110002072 | Tara Oceans TARA_R110002072 (sample SAMEA4397118) | marine metagenome | biome: Polar Biome; feature: [SRF] surface water layer (ENVO:00010504); material: water (ENVO:00002006), including particulate matter (ENVO:01000060) such as... | depth 5 m
CGACCGGTTGTCTCTCAGAACGGTCTCTTGTCCGTCAACGATATTCACCGTATCTCCAGAGACCGCCTTCCCTATCACATGCACACAGCCAGTCATGCCCATCTGCGCAGCATAGGAAGTGAAAGCACCCAGCAGATTACTGGAAATCTGCAATACCGCTCCTGCCTCCTCCGTAAACAACTTCTCCCGCGCATTTCCGGGAACACTGGACAGCTCTATTTGCAAACCACAGTGGCCGGCAAATGCCATCTCCAGCAGCGTTGTCATCAATCCACCATCGGAGCGATCGTGATACGCCAACAGTTCACCACGACGCAAAAACGCCTGTACAAGACGAAAGAAGCTCACTAAATCTGCCGCTGCGTCGATGTCCGGCAACACATCGCCCAACTGCCCACAAGACTGGGCCAAAGCGGAACCGGCCATGCGATTGGCACCGCGACCCAGATCCAGCAGAACCAGTACCGCATCGGCTTCAGGTTGTAACTGTGGCGTCACCGACAGACGGGCATCTACCACGGGTGAAAAAGCTGAGACAATCAGCGACATGGGTGCTGTGACCGACTTGTCTTCGTCGGACTCACGCCAGGTCGTGCGCATGGACATGGAGTCTTTTCCTACCGGGATAGTGATTCCAAGCGCGGGGCAAAACTCCATTCCTACCGCCTGGACAGTATCGAACAGGGTTTCATCCTCAACCCCATAACCGGCTGCGCACATCCAGTTAGCCGACAGTTTTATGTCTGAAATATCGGCAATCGCAGCCGCCGTAATGTTGGTAATCGCTTCAGCTACTGCCATACGCCCTGAAGCGGGGCCGTCTAACAAGGCCAGCGGTGTCCGTTCACCTATGGCCATGGCCTCGCCAGCGTTAGAGTCATAAGAAACAGTGGTCACCGCACAATCTGCCACTGGCACCTGCCAGGGACCAACCATCTGGTCGCGACACACCATACCGGTAACAGTACGGTCACCAATGGTAATGAGGAAACTCTTACTGGCGACAGCAGGCACCTGCAGCACGCGTTTCACCGCCTCTGCAACCGATAATTCCAGCTTCAGGGTATCGCGTGTGATCTTCCGGCGTTGAATGTCACGACTCATGCGTGGCGCTTTACCAAAGAGAACCGACATCGGCAGGTCGATGGGTGCATTATCAAAGTTTGCGTCAGTCAGACGCAGATGCATTTCCTCGGTAGCCTCCCCAACCACGGCGAATGGGCAGCGCTCACGCTGACAAATAGCGTCGAATACTGCCAGATTCTCCGGCTCAACCGCCATTACGTAGCGTTCCTGCGACTCGTTGCACCAGATTTCAAGAGGCGACATCCCCGGCTCGTCATTGGGCACATTACGCAGCTCAAACACGCCGCCGCGACCGCCGTCTTTTACGAGTTCGGGGAAGGCATTGGACAGCCCACCGGCACCCACATCGTGAATAAAGGCTATGGGATTATCCTCTCCCAACTGCCAGCAACGGTCTATCACTTCCTGACAACGACGTTCCATCTCAGGGTTTTGCCGCTGCACGGACGCGAAATCCAGATCCTCATGACTCTGACCACTGGCCATGGAAGAAGCAGCGCCACCGCCGAGACCGATCAACATTGACGGACCACCCAGCGCGATCAACTTCGCACCGGGGCCATATTCACCTTTTTCCACGTGCTCCCGGCGCACATTACCGTAGCCACCGGCAAGCATAATCGGCTTGTGATAACCCCGCACTTCCCTACCTTCAAGCCCCTGCGTCTCCAGTTCATAGCTACGAAAGTAGCCACACAGGTTAGGTCGGCCGAATTCATTGTTGAAGGCTGCCGCACCTATGGGACCTTCGATCATAATATCCAGCGCCGATACAATCCGGTCGGGCTTACCGTAGTCAAGCTCCCAGGTATGCTGATACCCGGGAATATTCAGGTTGGAAACAGAGAACCCAGCAAGCCCCACCTTGGGCTTGGAACCGCGCCCCACCGCACCCTCGTCTCGAATCTCTCCGCCGGCTCCGGTACCCGCTCCAGAATAAGGCGCAATTGCGGTGGGATGATTGTGGGTTTCCACCTTCATGAGCAGATGAATGTCTTCCTGCGAATATCGGTACTCGCCCGATTCTGGATCGGGAAAGAAACGTCCCGCTCTGGAGCCCGCTACTACGGCAGCATTGTCTGAATAGGCTGAGAGGACATTCTCACCGCCGCGCTCGTTAGTATTGCGGATCATCTTAAACAGAGAATGTGTCTGCACTTTCCCGTCTATAGTCCAGTCAGCGTTGAATATTTTGTGTCGGCAGTGCTCAGAGTTTGCCTGCGCAAACATCATTAATTCGACGTCGCTAGGATTACGCGCAAGCGCTACAAAACTCTCCACAAGATAATCGATTTCATCGTCGGCCAGCGCGAGACCCAGGGCCTGATCAGCCGCGAGCAGAGCCTCTCGGCCGCCGGCCAGCACATCCACGGTCGACACCGGTTTGGGTTCAGCACGCTCAAACAATCGACGCGCCTCCTCCGTTGAAGAGAGCACGGTCTCGGTCATGCGATCGTGCACCACTGCGGCCAAAGTGTCCCGCGAAGACGCGGACAGGTCCGCTGGCAGCCGCAAATACAATGCGAGCCCGCGTTCCAATCGTTCGACTTCGCACAGCCCACAGTTGTGTGCAATATCAGTGGCCTTACTGGACCAGGGAGAAATCGTGCCCGGTCGCGGCACGACCAACAACAGTGCAGTCCCGACCAGCTCATCAGTGTTCACAATGGTCAATTCTGGCCCGTAGGCAAGTAGGCTGGTGAGAACCCCCTCCTGCTCAGACGACAGCGGCCCATGCAACTGGGCAAAGTGGACGTATTCGGTGTGCAGCAGCTGGATTTCGGGATGAATTCCGGAGATTCTTTGCGCGAGTTTGTTCAGGCGAAAGGCGGACAAAGCCGGCGCACCGCGCAGGGTTAGCATGCTGTAAAAAGCTCCAGAAGCGGTATATAAATCGAAACTCTATTGTACTGTATTTGAACTTCCACCGTTAATCGAAAATACGCATAAAGGCGTGGTAATTGTGCCTGTGTGCACTTCTTTCCCCCGGTTAAGATACGTCTCATGAGTTTCTGCAAACTAATTTTAGTCGCAGCGCTGCTATTTTTAATAGGCGGCTGCGACCGACCGGACTCCCTCGAAGAAATCACGGCACGGGGTGAGCTCAATGTCGCCAGCAGGAACAGCCCTACCACTTACTATCTTGGGAAAAACGGTCCCACCGGCTTTGAATTCGCACTGACTACACTACTGGCACAGGAATTGGGCGTTGAACTCAGTCTTGAGCCCGCCTTTACGCTTCGGGGTATCTTTAAGCAACTAAACCGTGAAGAAGCCGATCTGGCCGCGGCCGGACTAGCCTTAACCAAACAACGCGGCGCCGTTTATCCACACTCAATCTCCTATTACACGCTAATACCCCAGGTGGTGTATTTCGCAGGCACTTTCCGGCCGCGCAGTGTCGAGGATCTTGTGGAAATGAAAATCGTGGTACTTGCCGGGTCGAGCAACGCCTTGGCTTTACTCTCTCTGCAACAGACCCAGGTTCCACAGCTGAACTGGGAAGAGATACACGGTGCCGACACCATGGAATTGCTGGAATTGGTAAAAAACAGGACAGCAGACCTGGCTATCGTCGGCTCCAACGAGTTCAAGGTCCAGCAAAGTCTCTACCCACGCTTAAAGGTCGCTTTTGACCTGAGCTCCGAACAAGATGTGGTCTGGTACTTGCCGCCGGGAATTGACAATGTCCGACTGTTGAAAACCATCGACAGCTTTATCGCGCGATTACAACAAGACGGGACAATGGCGCGTTTACGCGAAGAATACTTTGGACACGCAGAGGGAATATCGCGTATCAGCTCCCATACCTTTGCACTGTCAATGAGTAAGTCTCTGCCGCCCTATCGCGCACTGATCAATTTGGTAGCCAATGAGTACCAAATGGATTGGGAACTACTGGCAGCTATGGCCTATCAGGAATCTCACTGGAAACCCAAGGCAGAATCACCCACGGGCGTTCGCGGCATGATGATGCTGACGCGACCCACAGCCAGGGAAATGGGCGTAGAAAATCGCCTGGACGCTGGCCAGAGTCTGCGTGGCGGCGCGCGCTATTTCAAAAATATCAAGCGGCGACTACCCCAGAGAATACAGGAACCGGATCGCACCTGGATGGCGCTAGCCGCCTACAACATAGGTATGGGTCACCTGGAGGACGCGCGAGTGATAACTCAACGTCAGGGCGGAGACCCCGATGTGTGGCAGGACGTTATGGAACGACTACCTTTGCTGCAACAGGAGGACCACCACAAGCGTACCCGCTACGGCTACGCTCGAGGATGGGAAGCCGTCACCTACGTACAAAACATCCGGCACTATTACAGCATTCTGGCCTGGCAGGAAATACCCGATAACAAGCCGTTACCACCGCTGCGTATAGACGAATTCCTACCGACATCTGTTCAGTCAATTGGTTTGTTGGCCCTCTAGCAGGGTTACATTCGAGCCGACGTTGCATTGACTAGCGTCGCGCCTGAAAGAATTGCCGCAACCGCGCACCCGATTCCTCGGCCAGAATTCCACCCTGCCACCTCACTTTATGATTGTACCGGGCCTCATCCAGCATTGAACAAGTACTGCATACCACGCCTGCCCTGGGCTCATTGGCGCCAAATACCAGCTGCGCCACCCGAGCGTGAATCATGGCCCCGACGCACATCGTGCAGGGCTCCAGCGTCACATACAAAACGGAATCGGGCAGACGGTAGTTCCTTTCAGCACGGGCGGCATCACGCAGGGTCATAATTTCTGCATGTGCACTGGGATCCTGTGCACAAATCACTTGATTCCACCCCTCCCCCAGCAACTTCCCGTCGCGCACCAGCACTGCGCCCACCGGAACCTCACCTTCATTTGCGGCTCGATCAGCCAGCGCCAGGGCGCGACGCATCCAGTGTTCGTCATTCAACACTGAAGGCACCGAGCTATTCCCACTCAATAGTAGCCGGTGGCTTGCTGCTGATGTCGTAGGTCACGCGGGACACGCCCGATATTTCATTGATAATGCGGTTCGAAGCGCGCTCAAGTAATTCATACGGTAGATGCGCCCAGCGCGCCGTCATAAAATCCAAGGTCTCCACTGCTCGCAGTGCGATAACGTATTCATACCGGCGAGCATCTCCCACTACCCCGACTGACTTGACCGGCAGGAACACCGCAAAAGCCTGACTGGTTTTATGGTAATAGTCATCGCGGTGTAACTCCTCAAGAAAAATGTCGTCCGCCAGACGCAACAGATCGGCGTACTCCTTCTTCACTTCGCCGAGAATACGCACACCCAGACCCGGTCCAGGGAAGGGGTGACGATAGACCATGTCGTAGGGCAGGCCAAGCTCCAGACCGATTTCGCGCACCTCATCCTTGAACAATTCGCGCAGGGGTTCTACCAGTTCGAGGTTCATGTCATCGGGCAGGCCGCCCACATTGTGGTGTGACTTAATGGTATGGGCCTTACCGAATTTGGCACCGGCAGATTCAATCACGTCCGGGTAGATGGTGCCCTGCGCCAACCACTTCACTCCAGTTAATTTACCCGCCTCTTCGTCGAACACCTCGATAAAGGTATTGCCGATAAGCTTACGTTTAACCTCGGGGTCAGAGACACCCTTGAGCTTGTCCAGAAACATATCTTCACAATTCCGGCGCAGTACTTTCACCCCCATATTACGGGCAAACATGTCCATAACCTGATCACCCTCGTTCAGGCGCAGCAAACCGTTATCGACGAATACGCAGGTTAACTGATCACCGATAGCGCGATGCAGCAGGGCCGCCACCACAGAGGAGTCGACACCTCCGGACAAGCCCAGCAGCACCTTGTCGGTACCGACGCAAGCACGTACACGCTCGATGGCATCCTCCACGATATTGGCCGGTGTCCACAGCACCTCGCATCCACATTGCTCCAATACAAAGTGCTGGAATATGCGTTCACCCTGCAGGGTATGTGTTACTTCGGGATGAAACTGGATGCCGTAAAACGGTTTGTCCTTATGCGCCATGCCGGCTATGGGACAACTTTCAGTCTCTGCAATCAGATCAAAATCTGGCGGCAACTCTACTACCTTGTCGCCATGGCTCATCCACACATCCAGCAAGCCCCTGCCCTGCTCGTCAATGTGATCGCGAATATCATGGAGCAAGCCGCCGTTCACGACCTGCGTGATCTGAGCATAACCAAATTCACTGACGGGAGAGCCCGCCACCTTGCCACCGAATTGTTCGGCCATTGTTTGCATGCCATAACAAATGCCGAGCACCGGGACACCCAATTCAAAAACACTGGCCGGAGCGCGAGGCGAGTCAGAAGCGACCACAGACTCCGGGCCACCGGAGAGGATCACACCCCGTGGATTAAAAGCTCGTACTTCATCATCACTCAGATCGTAAGCACGAATTTCGCTGTAGACACCCGCCTCGCGAACCCTCCTTGCTATGAGTTGAGTATATTGCGAGCCAAAGTCCAGAATAAGAATTTTCTGGGCGTGAATATCTGCGCTCATGCCTTGTCCTGACTTAAAAAAGAATGTTGAGATCGATTGCAGCAGCCTGACCAGGCCAGAAGACGGTTATAGCATCAGCGCCTGGGCCAGTCAGCAAGGGTTACCGCACCGGATAATTCGGGGCTTCCTTGGTTATTGATACGTCGTGTACGTGGCTCTCGGCCATACCTGCGCTGGTTACCCGCACAAACTCGGGACGCGTGCGCATGGCCTCCATGTCGGCGGAACCGGTATAGCCCATCGCGGAGCGCACTCCACCCATCAACTGGTGGATGATAGCCGACACAGGGCCCTTGTAGGGGACACGGCCTTCTATGCCCTCGGGTACAAGTTTCTCAGGTCCACGACTGGCGTCCTGAAAGTAACGGTCCGCAGAGCTCTCAGTCTGGGACATCGCGCCAAGCGAACCCATCCCGCGGTATGCCTTGTAAGTCCTGCCCTGGTATAGCTCCACCTCGCCCGGCGCTTCTTCGGTACCGGCAAACATGCTCCCCACCATAATAGAGTACGCACCCGCTACAACCGCTTTGGCAATATCGCCGGAGAATCGAATACCGCCATCCGCTATCAGGGGGATTCCAGTGCCCTTGAGTGCTTCGCTGACATTGGCGACAGCGGTAATTTGAGGCACCCCGGTACCGGTCACTATACGTGTAGTACAAATTGAGCCCGGGCCGATCCCCACCTTGACCCCGTCAACCCCTGCTTCAGCCAGAGCCACCGCCGCCGCCGCGGTGGCGATATTTCCACCTATAACCTGCACCGAGGGGTAACTTTTCTTGATCATTTTGACGCGATCGATGACATTGCGGGAGTGTCCGTGAGCAGTGTCAACCACCAATACATCAACGCCGGCTCTTACCAAAGCGTCTACACGCTTATCGGTATCCGCGCTGGTGCCGATAGATGCCCCCACGCGTAACTGGCCATAAGAATCCTTACATGCATCAGGAAAGCTCTCAGCCTTATCGAAGTCCTTCACTGTGATCATGCCGCACAAATCGAAGGCATCATTCACTACCAGGATTTTTTCAATTCTGTGCTCATGCAGGAGTTCCTGAACCTCCGATAGGCCAGCACCCTCCTTTACCGTCACCAATTTATCGCGGGGTGTCATGATGGCGGAAACTAACTTCTGTGAATTAGACTCAAAGCGCAAATCCCGGCGAGTCACAATCCCGACCAGATCTTCACCATTGAGAACCGGCACGCCGGAGATACCATGCGCACTGGTTAGTTCGATCAATTCGGCAATGGTAGCGGACTGCTGGACAGTAATAGGATCCTTGACCACACCACTTTCGAATTTCTTAACCTTGCGTACCTGTTCGGCCTGATCAGCAACCGACATGCTTTTGTGGATAATGCCGATGCCACCTTCCTGGGCCATAGCGATGGCCAAGCGAAATTCAGTGACCGTGTCCATTGCTGCCGAAACGAGCGGAATATTCAGCTCAATCTCGCGAGTCAGACGGGTTCGAAGCGACACCCCACTGGCGACCACCTCAGAATACCCGGGCGTCAGCAACACATCGTCAAAAGTAAGGGCTTCCTGAGCAATACGGAGCATAGGGGCTATTCTCCAACGAGCGGGTTGAATAAAGCGAGGCAGTATAAATCCAAGCGCCCGACAGCACAATTACCACGGCCTCATTAAGACTCCTGAATGCGCTTGCAAACCGAATAAAGTACACTCTCCGATCAAATGAGATCCCGGGCAGAGGCCCGAATAACAGTGAACACCCCCTTCGCTTCCGAAAATCCGCCGCCTGCACTCACTGTCAGCCAGCTCAACAGGCAGGCAAAGACACTATTAGAGGGCCACTTCAATTTTGTCTGGGTTGAAGGCGAGATCAGTAATTTCGCAGCCCCCTCGTCCGGCCACTGGTACTTTTCCCTCAAGGATGGCAATGCACAGGTGCGCTGCGCCATGTTTCGCAATCGTAATCAGCGCATAAAGCTTACGCCCGGCAACGGCGACGCCATTCGTCTCCGCTGCCGGGTGTCACTTTATGAGGGTCGGGGCGAATTCCAATTAATTGTAGAGCACCTGGAACACGCCGGCTCCGGGGCGCTGCAAGCTGCTTTTGAGCGGCTCAAGGCCAAATTACTGGCCGAGGGCCTGTTCGATCCCAGCCGCAAACAGGCACTGCCAGGCACGGTGTCACATCTTGGTGTCGTGACTTCGCCCAGTGGCGCTGCCATTCACGATATTATCACCGTCCTGCAACGACGCTGCCCGTCGATCGCCGTGTCCCTGCTGCCTGTGGCGGTCCAGGGCGAGGCCGCCACCGGCGAGATCGCAAGCGCAATTGAACGCGCCAACCGCTGGCAGAAAGAGGGCCACATTCAACTGGATGCACTGATTGTCGGTCGGGGTGGAGGCTCACTGGAGGATCTGCAGGCGTTCAACCAGGAGGCGGTAGCCCGCGCCATTGACGCTAGCCTAATACCTGTCGTTAGTGCCGTCGGGCATGAAGTGGACTTCACTATCGCCGATATGGTGGCGGATTTCCGCGCAGCCACACCCTCCGCTGCGGCGGAACTATTGAGCCCGGATCAGGACGAATTTCAGCAGCGCTTGCTTCAGGTCAAAAGTACCCTGAGTCGCCTAATCCGACGCAAACTACAGGAGTCAGAGGTCAGCCTGACCCACCTGAGACAGCGCCTGAAGCACCCGGGCGCGCAATTGCGGGAACAGGCTCAGCGCCTGGATGATCTGGAAGAGCGACTGTTGCGGGCGCAGAACAATTTGTTGCAACGATATCGCAGCAAAACGGATTTTTTGGAAGCCCAACTCCACGCCCAATCACCGGCGCCGCAACTGCGACAACTACAACGGGATATCGACCGGTGGCGGCAGCGCCTGGAAGCTGCGGTGCAGGAACGGGTATTGCAGTCAGGCAATCGGCTCGCCCATCTAGCCCAGATGCTCGACTCCCTCAGCCCGCTGGGTACTTTACAGCGTGGCTATGCAATTGTGGCGGACGCTACGGGTAAGGTGCTGCGTGACGCCAATGACGTTTCGATCGGCGATGAGATTGATGCCCAGCTGGCGAATGGACGACTAGGACTGACAGTTAAGACGATCAAGACAGTCACATAGCGCCCATCGTGTAACCAATGGGTGGCTTACCGGATGGCTGGCATCTGAAAACTGGCGAGCCAGCTAAAGACGGGGACCTAGTACTTCGCTGGCAGCCGGGTATTAATGATGATATGGCGACCTTCAAACCGAATATACTCGCCAATCGTGAGGTCCTTGAGAATCCTCGCCACCATTTCACGTGAAGCACCCACGCGATCAGCGATATCCTGCTGCGTCAGTTTCTCGGGGATATAGAGTGTGCCGTCTCCGCGTTCCTCAGAAAGATCCATCAACACATTGGCCACTCGACCATAGACATCCTGCAGAGCCAGGCTTTTTACATCAGCCGTCAGTTTGCGCACCCGCTGAGCAAGATTGCGGACAAGTTGGCGACCGATATTGGGGTGCTGATCCAGCACCCGATTAAAATCTTCTTTATAGATAATGCAAAAACTGGACTTCTCCACGGTGCGCACAGAGGCGGAGCGGGTTGAGTCATCAAGCAGGGCAAGCTCACCGAAGTAATCCCCGGCACCCTGAGTATTCATAATGAACTCTTTGCCATTTTTATCGCTGCAATAGACTTTCACCTTGCCGCTTTCTATAACGAACAGCGAATCCGCTGGATCGTTTTCGTGAATGACCACCGTATTTTTGGGAAAAGACCGGCTTGTGCTGCTGGTCGCCAGCGCATCCAGCTCCTCGGGTGAAAGACCCTGAAATATTTCAACTTGCTGTAACATCAGTATTCCCAACCCCTTTCATGAGCAACCTGTATCGACTTGGTAATTATAGTAACCCAAAGTTTTGCGAAAGCGCACCTCTGTGGGCAAATTAGCTACGCCTCCCAGACTCAGGAGCGCACACTTTGTTTCCAGGTTCGCTCACCGCTCGCTATACTCCAATCAATATAGCAAAAGGAAAGGCCGTGCCCAGTGTACCCGGGCAGGCATATTGTTACACTGAAGATGCAACACTTCTCTGCCACCGGGCTGCCACGAGCAAGGAATCGTAAAAAACGCTAATTTATGAGCACTAGCACCCACCATACCACCCCGGAGTGGATCCGCCAGCTATCGCGTGAAATCGAGACGCTGCGGCAGGAATTTGTCGCTTTGCAGGAAAATCTGGACGAGCAGACCAGCGACGATTTTTCCCAACTGTTTGATGCTGCACGGCGTCTTGAAGAGCTGCTCAGCAGAGCTGGGGGGGGATCACATACCCATGACCTAATGAACATTCTGACCGCGCTGCGTGGTTATGCCGAAATGTTACGGGAAGATATCGGGTCACGCTACCCCCTGCTCACAACAACCCTGTCCTCACTCCTGGAGTCCGTCCACATCGCTGCCGGCAGTGCCACTGAACCATCTTCGGCAGAAAATCGCACTGTACAGTCAGAACCAGGGTTTATTCTTGCGGTGGATGATTTGCAGGAAAATCGGGAGCTGGTTGCCAGAAACCTGTCCCGTCTCGGGCACATTGTCATCACCGCTGCCAGCGGCGAAGAGGCACTGCAAGCACTTGAACAAAGTGATGTGGACGTTGTGCTGCTGGATTTGCTGATGCCGGGGATGGACGGCCGGGAAGTTCTGCGCCAAATAAAGGAACATCCCGAGTGGCGGGCTACTCCGGTGATCGTTATCTCTGGAAGCCAGGACATGGATGGCATCATCGAGTGTATTGAGGCTGGCGCCGATGATTACCTATTTAAACCCTTTAACCCAGTGCTACTGCAGGCTCGTATCAAAGCGGGCATAGAGCGAAAACGTTGGCACGACAAGGAGCAGCAGTACCGTCAACAATTAGAGCGCAACGAGAAATTTATCAGGGCGACCTTCGGACGCTATCTTTCGGACGAGATCGTCACTGACATTCTGGAACGCCCCGAGGGACTTGAATTGGGCGGCGACCTGCGCCGCGTTAGCATCATGCTGTCCGATATTCGAGGATTTACCACCCTCAGCGAGCACCTTGCGCCCGCTCAGGTGGTCACCATGCTAAACCGTTACCTGGGCGCCATGACTGATATCATCATGGCCCATCACGGCACTATCGACGAGTTTATTGGCGACGCCATCCTCGCCGTATTTGGTGCTCCCCAACACCGGGACGACGACGCCGACCGCGCGGTCAACTGCGCCCTCGCCATGCAAGCGGCGATGATCGACATTAATGCCCAGAACGAGGCGGAGGGCTTGCCTGCTGTCCACACGGGTATCGCCATTAACACCGGTGATGTTATCGCTGGCAATATCGGCTCTGAACGGCGCAGCAAGTATGGCTTCGTGGGTCACCCCATGAATGTGACCTCCCGCATTGAGGGGGTCACCGGTGGTGGTGAAATTCTGATTTCAGATAGCACGCTAAAATCCCTATCAGGTAGTTTTTCGCTAGGCCGCAGCCAGGAAATCAACGTAAAGGGCATTGAAGAGACCATCGTAGTTCACCAAATAGTGGGAGCCGCGACATGATAGTGTCGAAACGCGTTTTACTGGTAGAAGACAATGAGCTGAATCGGGACATGATGGTCCGTCGTTTGAATCGAGCTGGTCTGGAGGTTATTTCAGCAGCCAACGGACAACAAGCCCTGAATATTATGGTCCTGGATCAGCCCAACGTTGTATTGATGGATATGAACCTCCCCATCATGGACGGCTGGACCGCGAGCCGCCGGGCCAGAGAAGATGATCGCATTCGGCATATTCCAATCATCGCTCTCACTGCCCACGCCATGGAAACAGACCGACTCAGCGCATTGGAGGCCGGATGTGATGACTACGCCACCAAGCCGGTAGACTTCCCGGGCTTACTGATCAAGATCGAGAAGCTCACTCGCACATGAGTTTACGCCGTCGACTCACACTCTCGCTGGTCACTATTCTGATCCTGTTCGCCGTCAACGTCGGTACGCACTTCTGGGGTAGCTTTGCGCGGAATGAGAGCATGATCGCCTATCGCGGCTCTGTAAACGCCGCCCAGCTTTCCAAAGAAGTAGAACAGTTGTTGCAAGATCAACGGCAGCAGATCCTGGTGCTGGCTACGCTTCGAGAAACCACAGACGACCGACTCGAAGATACCGAGCTGCAACAGGCAGAAGATGCCATAACCACCATAAATGGAAAAATTCAGAAGCTGGGAAGATTAAGCCAAAGCGTCACCGAATTACCCTACGATCAACTCTGGGAAAGCAGCAGCTACTTGCTGAAGCGCTGGCTGCAGTTCTACCTCAGTTACAACAAATCAAACTTTGAAATGAATATGAACGACCCCTTACCCTTTCTGGAAACAAGCCAGAGACTGAAAGAACTGGAGGAGCGGCAGGCATTTATCGCTGTCCAGAGAGCGACGATTATCGATCGCACTATTTCCCTCACAGACCGAATCACCGTAATTGCGTTTTTCTCCTCCATTTTCCTCACTGCCACCCTGGGGTTTTTCCTGGTTCGCTACACCAATACCTCCCTAAAAAGGCTGAAGAAGGGTACCGAACGTTTGGGCGGCGGCGACCTCAACTATCGCATAGACAACATCGACGATACCGGCGAACTTGGCGATCTGGCGGATGCCTTCAACGTTATGTCTAGCAAATTACGCAATGCCATTTACGATGTACGCAGTGCAAAGGATTCCGCTGACGAGGCCAACGCGGCCAAGAGCATCTTTCTAGCCAATGTTAGTCACGAGCTGCGCACACCGCTGAACGCGATTATAGGCTACAGCGAGATGCTACATGATGAGCTGGGTGACGAGGGTGAGGTGCCACGACTGCAATTCCAAGAGGACCTCTACAAAATCACTCGATCAGGCCAGCAGTTGCTAACGCTGATCGACGATCTTCTGGATTTATCGAAAATTGAAACGGGCAAAATGTCACTGCACTGCGAACACTTCAAACCAACTGACATTCTCAAGGAAGCCTGCGACGCACTGACGCCAATGTTACGGAACAACGACAACACTTTAGAGCTCGCTGATCTGCGAGGGCTTCCCACCCTCTACAATGATGCCACCAAATTCCGGCAAATATTCACCAACCTGCTCAGCAATGCCAATAAGTTCACCAAGAAGGGTTGCATCAGCGTACTGGGAAGAGAAATCCCCGAGCGGCCAGGCTGGATTGAGTTGGCCGTGCGGGATACGGGAATAGGCATGGACGAGGAACAACTTTCGCGAGTATTTGAAGCCTTTGTTCAGGCGGATTCTTCAACCAGCGCCAACTACGGCGGCACGGGACTTGGATTGGCTATTTGCAGAGAGTTTTGTGATCTGATGGGTGGAACAATTGAAGTCAAAAGCCAGGCCGGTGAGGGCTCAAGTTTTACGGTTGTTCTTCCTACTGACCTAGCGTTAACTCACGCAACCGCTTAAGCGCGTCCTCACGCTTTTCAAGATTTTCCGTCAAATGTCTCCTCTGATTCTGCAGGTCATCGATTTTCGCATGCAGCTGCACAAAGATTTCCAGTGAATCGCGCATCATTAGGACTTTTTCATGCACGGTTATATCTATGGGTCGAACTCGCATCAGGCGACGGTATGATTCACTTGCCGCCTTGGGATTGTAGTAGGGACTCTCGGGCATCATTTTGTCATAAGCAACCGCAATGTTTGCCTCCCAATCCACTCCCGGGGAAGACTCAAGCCTTTGGTAGCGACGGAAATAGTTGACAGCCTCACGGTGATCGCCGGCAACCAGTTCGGCGAAACCCTTATCCAAAAACGTAGCATCCACTTCTGGCTCAGCCTCACTGACAAAAGAAACGCCGTCAGCCTCTGGCAGATTGAGGTTAATTTCTGATTCCGGCGCCTGCTCTAACTCCGAGGATGCGGTTCGCTTGGCAGATATATCCGCACAAGCCTGTAATAACAGAAACAGACTGCCGGCAACACAACAACTAAAGCGGGTGGAAAACAATCTCAAATCCTCAGGCCGGTCAATCAACGGGTGCAGATGAGTGTAACGCATTCAAATGGGGGTAGCACCTCATCCTCTGGCCTACCGGCGGAAGCCAGGATCAGGACCCTATGCACTTCTACTCAGTGCGTAGGTGGGGAAACAGCAGTACGTCACGAATAGAGGTTGAATCCGTAAAGAGCATGACCAGGCGGTCAATGCCAATACCCTCTCCGGCAGTCGGCGGCAACCCGTACTCCAGCGCGCGGATATAGTCGTGGTCGTAATGCATGGCCTCCTCATCTCCCGCCTGTTTCTCAGCCACCTGGGCGAGAAAGCGTTCGGCCTGGTCTTCGGCATCGTTCAACTCTGAAAAACCATTGGCCAGCTCACGACCACCGACAAAAAATTCGAAACGGTCGGTCACAAAGGGATCGCCGTCACTGCGTCGCGCAAGCGGCGACACCTCCGTCGGGTACGCAGTAATAAAGGTAGGATGATCCAGTAAATGCTCGACTGTCTTCTCGAATATTTCGATCTGTACTTTTCCCAGCCCCCAACTCGACTTCAACTCAATTTTCAGCTTGTTCGCTATATCACGGGCGGCAGCCTCATCAGCGAGCTGCTCTGCACTGATGTCGGGGTTATACTTCAAAATTGAGTCAAAGACTGTAATACGCTCAAAAGGCTGGGAGAAATCATACGTACTACCCTGATACTGGACAGAAGTATTGCCCAATACCGTTGCAGCAAGTTTGCGCAACATATCCTCAGTGAGGTTCATGGCATCCTGATAATCTGCGTATGCCCAGTAGTACTCCAGCATGGTGAACTCGGGATTGTGTCGAGTCGACAGACCCTCGTTACGGAAACTACGATTTATTTCGAACACGCGCTCGAACCCGCCCACCACCAACCGCTTGAGATAGAGTTCCGGCGCTATTCGCAGGTACATCTCCATGTCTAACGCATTGTGGTGCGTGACAAAAGGCTTGGCCGCTGCCCCACCGGGGATAACGTGCATCATCGGCGTCTCAACTTCCATGAAGTCCAGTTCACTCATGTAGTCGCGAATAAACGCTATGATTTTGGAACGGGTGCGAAATACCTGCCGCGATTCTGGATTTACAATCAAATCGACATAACGCTGCCGGTAGCGCAACTCCTGGTCAGCGAGCCCGTGATATTTGTCGGGCAGCGGACGTAATGCCTTGGTCAGCAGACGCGCCTCCTCCATATTGATATAGAGGTCACCCTTGCCGGATTTGTGCAGCGGGCCACTAGCACCCACAATATCGCCCAGATCCCAGGCCTTGATTTGTGCCAAAGTCTCTTCGCTCAGACCTTTTCGGTTGACGTACAGTTGTATCTGATCACTGCCATCCTGGATCAACAGGAAAGCACCGCGGTTGCGAATCAATCGGCCCGACACAGCGTGCATGTGGTTTGCCTGCTCCAGTTCCTCTTTGGAGCACTCGCTAAATTCACCCTGCAATTGGTCAGCCATCGCCGTGCGCCGAAAGTCATTGGGAAATGGATTGCCCTGGGTTCGCAGCTCGGCCAACTTCCCGCGGCGCTCGGCAATCAATTTGTTTTCATCGGCGTCCTGGCTGGACCCTTGCCCGGGCTTAGGTGCCTGATCATGTTCACTCATAGTCTCTCTCACAGCCCGCTTTTCAATGAGGCTTCGATAAATTTGTCGATATCACCATCCAGTACTGACTGGGTGTTACTGGTCTCTACGCCCGTACGCAAATCCTTAATGCGGGAATCATCCAATACGTAAGATCGAATCTGACTGCCCCAGCCAATATCGGCCTTATTATCTTCCGTTGCCTGTTTTTCTACATTGCGCTTCTGCACTTCTAATTCGTATAGCTTGGCGCGCAATAATTTCATCGCGTTGTCGCGATTCTGATGCTGGGAGCGTTCAGTCTGGCACTGTACCACGGTGCCTGTAGGCTCATGGGTTATGCGCACAGCTGAATCGGTCTTGTTAACATGCTGACCGCCGGCACCACTGGCGCGATAAGTATCAGTTCGCAGATCTGACGGGTTGATCTCAATTTCGATGTTGTCGTCAATCTCCGGCGACACAAATACAGAGGCGAAAGAGGTATGCCTCCGGTTGCCGGAGTCAAAAGGCGATTTGCGCACTAGTCGGTGCACCCCTGTTTCAGTGCGCAACCAACCAAACGCATAATCTCCTTCGAATTTAATGGTAGCACTCTTGATCCCAGCGACTTCACCCCCTGACGCTTCGACCAACTCCGTGCTAAACCCTTTGTCTTCTCCCCAGCGCAGGTACATGCGCAACAGCATTTCCGCCCAATCCTGGGCCTCTGTACCACCGGAGCCCGACTGAATATCCAGGTAGGCATTATTGGCGTCCATTTCTTTAGAAAACATACGCCGGAACTCCAACTGTTCCAGCTGAGCCACCATGGTAGCGATTTCGTCCGCTATCTCTGCAACCGTGGCTTCATCGTCCTCTGCCGCCGCCATTTCCACTAAATCCCGGGCATCGACAGCGCCAAGATCAAGCTTTTCTATGGTGTGCACAATACCCTCAAGGGAAGAACGCTCACGACCCAGTTCACGGGCGCGCTCGGGGTCTTCCCAAACACTGGGCTCGGCCAGTTCCAAATCTACTTCGTCAAGACGGTCCTTACGCTGATCGAAGTCAAAGATACCCCCTAAGCACGCCCGTGCGCGCCTCGATATCTTTCAATAGCGTCAGAAGAGGATTTATCTCGAGCATGGCACCAACCCACTGTCTATAAAGGCGGGCATTCTACCCCAGCGGTAAATAGCGGGACAGAATAAATTCTGCCCCGTTTTGAAAACCACCTGGGGTTTATTGGGACGACGGGCTGGACCGGGGGTTTGCGGAGCGCACAAGGCGTCTCCCACTTAGTGGCACTCTCAGCAAACCCCAGTACCCGAACTAATCCACTTCCGAGTCCCCTGCGCTTCCACTAATGCATAAATGACTTCAGGAAAAACCGTCGAACGCCAGGCTAGCAGCAACCACGAACAAGCACCGCAAGCGCTCCTATGGAGCGCCGACAAAAAGAAGAACAACAATCAAACAGCGACTAGCTGCTCAACCATTAGCTGCACCGACCGCCGCCCCCGAAACTCATTCACGTCCAACCGATAAGCAATTTCGACCTGCGCTATCGATTGATTCGGCCAGACATCCAAATCGACATTAAACGCTATAGCGTCCAACAAGGTATCGACGCCCTCAGGTGCCAACACCAGCTTCAGATGTTTCTCGCCCACCAACCTCTGACTGACTATCGAAAAGCGCCCATCAAATACCGGTTCAGGAAAGTGCTGACCCCAGGGTCCGGCAAAACGCAGTTCGGTCGCCAGATTAAGTTCGAAGTCTTCCGGGTTGAGTTCCCCGTCTGATTCGATGATCGCCTGCAGATTCACATCTCGGGCATGGCGAGCCACTTCCAACACAAAGGCCTCAGCAAAGTCATCGTACGCTTCCCGCGCCAGGGTAAGACCCGCAGCCATCGCGTGACCACCAAAGCGCGTAATGAGACCCGGATGGCGGGTCGCCACCGCATCCAGAATGTCGCGAATATGAATGCCAGGGATCGACCGGGCCGAACCTTTTATCTCACCCTCATCGCCATCGGCGAAGGCAATCGTGGGGCGGTGTAAGCGGTCCTTAATGCGCGATGCCAGAATTCCGATCACGCCCTGATGCCAGCCACTTTGGTACAGGGTCATGGCGACGGGTAGCTCTGCATCCTCTCCCAGTGACAGCTTTGCAAGTATTTGCAGTGCTTCCGACTGCATGCCTTGTTCGATGATCCGGCGGTCCATATTGAGTTGATGCAGGCGCGAGGCCTGGGAGCGGGCAGCTGCCATATCCTCACTGAGCAGGCACTCGATTCCGATGGACATATCATCGAGGCGCCCCGCCGCATTAATACGCGGACCCACTGCAAAACCGAGATCAGATGCCACCACCGTCCGCGGATCTTTAGAAGCAACTTCCAACAGCGCCAGAATCCCCGGCCTTGCCTGACCTCCGCGAATACGCTTCAAACCCTCGGCAACGAGAATACGATTATTGCGGTCCAGTGGCACAACATCAGCCACCGTTCCCAGCGCCACGAGATCGAGGTACTGAGCCAGGTTGACTTCCGGGCGCTGCTCGAACCAAGCTCTGTTTCGCAGCTCGGCGCGCAGCGCCAGCATGATATAAAAAATGACACCGACGCCCGCAAGATTTTTGCTGGGAAATTCACAACCAGGTTGATTTGGATTCACTATCACATCTGCCAGGGGAAGTTCCGCGCCCGCAAGGTGGTGGTCGGTAATCAACGTATTGATACCTAAGGCGTTAGCTGCCGCCACACCCTCCAAACTGGATATACCGTTATCAACGGTGATGATCAGGTCGGGATTGTCCGCGGCTGCAAGTTCGACGATCTCAGGCGTCAAACCATAGCCATACTCGAAGCGGTTGGGCACAAGATAGCAAACCTGTTGGCCGCCAAATGCTCTCAGAGCAGACACGACCAGGGCTGTACTCGTCGCGCCATCGGCATCGAAATCCCCTATTACAACTATCCTGCGATCGCTTGCCAGGGCATCCGCAAGCACAGCGCCTGCTTGATCAGCATTGAGTAACTGGCCAGGAGGCAGCAATTGATTGAGCTTAAGGTCTAGTTCGCCAAGCGTTTCGACTCCGCGCCCATGATAGATCCGCTGCAACAGCGGATGAAGATCCAAATCTGGAAACTGCGTGGAGGCGGATAACTGACGTCTGCGAATATGTTTAAGCACGTCGCAGGCTGCTCGCTCAGGCCTTGATGTTGGACGCGATAAACGCCTGCACCGCGGCTAGATCGTTGGGCAGCACCTCCATGCGCTCGCTGCGCTCGAACAGGTCGTGCAGGTGTTCAGGTAGCGCAACGACTTGATCAAGACCCGCGCTCTTGGTCGCTTCGGGAAATTTAGCCGGATGAGCTGTCGCCAGGGTAACCATAGGAATTTCGGGCGCGACATCACTACTGTGTGCCGCTTTCACGCCAATGGCACTGTGCGGGTCCAACAGGTACTCGCACTCTCGCCAGGTGCTGGCAATTTGCTGGCACGTTTCCTCATCCGATACGCGATGACTGCTGAACAATCCCCTAGCCTTTTCCATGGCGCTCTCAGAAAGGCTGATATCCCCTTCATCAAAGCGCTGCATCAGTTTCGCTAAGGCAGCGCCATCGCGGTCATACAAATCGAAGAGCAAGCGTTCGAAATTACTCGATACCGTGATATCCATACTGGGCGACAAGGTATGCGCCAAAGATTGACGACCATAAGTACTGGTCATCATTACCCGGTGTAATACGTCATTGTGATTAGTAGCGATGATCAGGCGCTCGATTGGCAAGCCCATTTGCTGTGCAAGATAGCCCGCAAATATGTCACCAAAGTTGCCTGTGGGAACCGAAAAAGCCACCGAACGGTCCGGTGCTCCAAGGCCCAGGGCGGCATAAAAGTAATACACTATCTGGGCCATTATCCGGGCCCAGTTAATGGAATTTACGGCGACCAGACGGCGATCATCGGGCAGAAAATGCTGGTCACCAAAGCTAGCTTTCACCATCGCCTGACAATCGTCAAAATTACCCTGCACCGCCAGGTTGTGAATATTGTCACCCTGCACTGTCGTCATCTGACGGCGTTGCACGTCCGACACCCTGTTGTGCGGATGCAGGATGAAGATATCGATGTTCTTACAGTGTTTGCAGCCTTCAATAGCCGCAGACCCGGTATCGCCGGAAGTAGCGCCCAGTATCACCACCTTCTGATGTTTGCGTTCCAGGATGTAATCCAGCAAGCGTCCCAGCAGTTGCAGGGCGAAGTCTTTAAAGGCCAGCGTTGGCCCGTGGAACAATTCCAATACCCACTGGTTAGATTCGATTTGCACCAAAGGAGCAACGGCACCGTGACGAAATTCGGTGTAGGTTTCGGCCAGTATCGCGCGCAGGGCTTCCTGAGGAATGCAGTCGGACACAAAGGGCGTGATAATTTTTTCGGCCAGTGCGGGATAATCCAGCCCTCTCATCGCCGCAATGTCCTCACGGCTGAATCGGGGTAATGTCTTGGGTACGTACAAACCACCGTCCGCGGCGAGGCCGGCTAATAGAACCTGCTCAAAATTGAGTTCAGTTGCATTCCCCCGAGTGCTGATGTATTTCACGTGCCCATGTCCTCGCCTGCGTCCTGGTCTGCTAGCCGTCCAGCGCTTCTACGCGAATGCGCGTGACCTTGCCACTGATAGCATCCAGCGCCTCTATGCCACCCACTGCTGTGTCCACACTGCCCTGAGGTGCCTTGTTGGTCAACACGATGAGCGAGACCAGTGTTTGGCCCTCCGCAGGCGCCCTCTGGATCAGGGCTTCAATACTGATGCCCTGCTCACTGAAAATGCTCGCCACCCTGGACAACACACCAGGCTTATCGGCCACCTTCATACGCAAGTACCATGGGGTTTCGATGTTCGCCATCGGAATAATGGGCAGATCTCTGAGGCTGCTTTGCGCTATTCCCAGCGCCGGCACCCGGTTGCTTTGTTCGACGCCGAAGTTACGGGCCAGATCGACAAGATCAGCTACTACGGCCGAAGCAGTTGGTTGCGCTCCAGCACCAGCGCCATAATATAGCGTGGGGCCAACGGCACTGCCCTCCACCAGTACCGCGTTCTTCACACCGTCGACGTCTGACAACAAGAGATGATCTGGTATCAGCGTAGGATGCACACGCAATTCCACGCCTTCAGCATGTTGCTTGGCAATACCCAAGTGCTTGATGATATACCCCAACTCCAGAGCATAACCGACATCCTGTGTGGTCAGTTCAGTGATTCCTTCGGTATAGACGGCATCGAACTTCAGGGGTATGCCGAACGCCAGCGATGCAAGAATAACCAGCTTGTGCGCGGCGTCGATACCCTCCACATCGAAAGTCGGGTCTGCCTCCGCGTAGCCCAGCGCCTGGGCCTCGGCTAGCACATCTGAAAACTCGCGTCCCTTGTCGCGCATTTCAGTCAGAATAAAGTTACCGGTGCCATTGATAATGCCGGCCAGCCATTCGATACGATTGCCCGCCAGGCCCTCACGCAGAGCTTTGACGATAGGAATTCCACCGGCAATAGCGGCTTCATACCGCACCTCGACACCATGCTTTTCCGCCAGAGCAAAAATTTCGTTGCCATGGACGGCTATGAGGGCCTTATTGGCAGTGACAACATGTTTGCCCGATACAATTGCCGCCTCCACTAATTCCCGCGCTACGGTGGTACCGCCGATGAGTTCAACCAGTATCTCGACTTCTGGATCGCGGGCGACCTCAAAAATGTCTCGACTGACGCGAATATTGGCGAGGTCACATTCTGGATTGTCGCGGCGCGCGCCCACATGAACGACTTGCAGCGAAGCCTGCGCTCGCGCACTTATCACCTCGACGTTGTCGCGCAACACATTGAGTGTACCGCCGCCGACGGTGCCCAGACCGCAGATGCCTACCTTTATCGGATTCACGCTCGTTCCTGCTTTTCTTGATAGTAGTATGTGGCCGGTGTCGCTATTCTGTCAGCCGTTTATGCAAAACCATCGTTTTTAATCATACGCTTAATGCTACGAGTAGCCTGTCGTATGCGATGTTCGTTCTCGATCAATCCAAAACGCACATAACCTTCTCCGTACTCACCAAATCCGATACCCGGAGATACCGCGACCTGGGACTCGGTTAACAGCTTTTTACTGAACTCGACAGATCCCAATGCCTGATAGAACTCAGGAATCCTGGCCCACACAAACATAGTTGCCTTCGGGGGAGTCACATGCCAGCCAGCCGCGTTAAGACCTGTGCATAAAACGTCCCGGCGAGACTGATACATATCTCTAATCTGAGTGACACAACTTTGATCACCATCAAGCGCTGCGATTGCTGCAACCTGAATAGGCGTGAACATACCGTAATCCAGGTACGACTTCATCCGCGCCAGGGCGCCGATAAGAACGCTGTTACCGCAGCAGAAACCAATTCGCCAGCCCGGCATATTGTAGCTCTTGGACATACTGAAAAATTCTACCGCTACCTCCCGCGCTCCCTCGACCTGCAAAACCGATGGCGCGACATAACCGTCATAGCACAGATCAGCATAAGCCAAATCCTGAACCACCCAGATAGAGTGTTCACGAGCAATCTTGATGACGCGCTCGTAGAATCCCAAATCCACACATTGGGCTGTCGGGTTAGAAGGGAAATTTAACACCAGCATTTTGGGCCGAGGCCAACTGGTCTGAATTGCCTTATCCAATTCGGCAAAAAACTCGTCCTCATCAGCACCCATCGGCACATGGCGGATGTCAGCGCCGGAGATTACGAATCCATAGGGGTGAATAGGGTAGGACGGGTTCGGCACCAGGATCGCATCGCCGGGTCCGGTGGTGGCCAAGGCCAGGTGAGCCAGACCTTCCTTGGAACCGAGTGTGACTATCGCCTCTGTCGCCGGGTCTAGCGAGACATCATAGCGACGCTCATACCAGTCGCAAATGGCCTTGCGCAGGCGCGGTATGCCCTTGGACTGAGAATAACGGTGAGTATCCCCACGCCGCGCAGTCTCCACCAATTTGTCGACGATATGCGCTGGTGTGGGCTGGTCGGGATTACCCATACCGAAGTCGATAATGTCTTGCCCAGCCGCGCGAGCCTTCTGCTTAAGGTCACCAATAATATTGAAAACGTATGGCGGCAGGCGCTCAATACGCCGAAATTGATCGTCCACAATTATTCGACTCTACGGGGTGCTGAATCACCGGCATCCCATTTCAAAAAAAGGGAGCAAACAGTACTGAGTCAGCCCCATACTGTCAACGCAGCAGGGGGCACAAGGGCATTATTGACGGGATTCTGGGTTCAATCCGAGAATAGCAATCAAATCAGCAGCCGGCTTATACCCGGGAATCATCTGTCCCGTCTCCGTAATGATGGCGGGTGTACCGTTCACACCCATCTCCCGTCCAAGCTTAAATTGTGCAGCGACCGGGTTGCCCTCACAGACGTTTTCCGGCACCGATTGTTTGCTCTTTAACTTAGTCAAGGTGTCCTGCGGGTCATCGGCACACCAGGCGGTGACAAGTTGTTTGCCCGGGCCCGAATCTACACCCGCGCGAGGATACGCGAGGTAGCGCACTTCGATGCCATTCTTGTTGAGTTCAGGCACCTCCTGATGCAGCTTCTGACAGTAAAAACAGCTGACATCGGTAAACGCGTAGATATAGCCGCGAGTTTCACCTTCCGGAGAAAAAATGATCATGTCATCGCGATCTATTGTTGCCAGTAGTTCCGCTCGTTCGCCATCACGACGTTGTTCAGCCAAGTTGACAGGGCCTGCTGGACCGACAGAGAAGATGTCACCCAAAATGAAAAACTTACCCTCCAAGGTAGAGTAAACTAGCGGACCTTCTTTCAATTGCACTTCGACCACACCCGGCATTTCACTCATTTGAGCACTGGTCACCTCGAGACCCGACACTTTTATTGCGGCGCGCAACTTGTCCAGCTGTGCCTTGTCCAGTGGCTCTGCTGCCCATCCAAGCGGCGCATTCGCCATCAGTATCGCCATCAATGCCAACTTCAAAATTCGGTAACTCATACTCTGTTCCTTTTTTGCGTGGGTTTCCCCACAATCATTATTTAAAACCCACGTTCATTGGAGCAGGGCTCACCCCATTAGTTCCTCACCCGCGAGGATGGTGTTGCTCATGCAGCTCTTGCATACGCTGCTGCGCCACATGCGTATAAATTTGCGTTGTAGAGAGATCGCTATGCCCCAACAACATCTGCACCACGCGCAGGTCTGCCCCGTGATTCAGCAAATGGGTGGCAAAAGCATGGCGCAACGTATGCGGCGACAAGTGCTTTTTTATCTCGGCACGCTGCGCGTAGATTTTAATACGATACCAGAAGGTCTGGCGAGTCATTTGCGTACCGCGTCGACTGGGGAACACTACATCCGACGGCAACCCCTTTAGCAATTCCCCCCGCGGACCGGCCAGATAACGCTGCATCCAGCGCAATGCCTCTTCCCCCACGGGCACCAGCCGCTCTTTGCTGCCCTTTCCAAAAACTCTCACCACCCCCTGGTTCATGCTGAGTTGGACCAGCTGCAGGCCGGTCAACTCACTCACGCGCAAACCACAGGCGTACAATAGTTCCAGCATAGTCCGATCACGAAACTCCAGTGCCAGTTCCAGATCCGGCATCTGCAAGAGTTTATCAACTTCCGCCTCTGACAACGCCTTCGGCAAGGGTCGCCCCAGTTGCGGGCTATCCACATCCAGCGTTGGATCAATACTGATCGTGCCCTCTCGCAACAGATAGTGATAGAACCCACGAGCGCAAGACAAAAAACGTGCACTGGAGCGGGCAGACAGCCCCTGCTCAAGCCGGGCTCCCAAATATCCCTGCAGGTTTGAACGAGAGGCGCTGATAATCGCAGTGCCTTTAGCTGTTACCAGCCAGTCGTTGAACTGCCTTAAATCGCGGCGATAAGAGGTGAGCGTATTCTCGCTCAAGCCCTTTTCCATCCACATGGCATCGATATAACGTTCGATTTCTGGGTGTATATGCAAATCCGCAGACATGCGCTAACCCTATCATGATTCAGCGCGAGACTTTAGCGCCCAACACACCAATTCCCACTGGCGCTTTACTTGGCCCGCCCTTACTGTCGTCCACAAAAAAGCGGCCATAGGGCCGCTTTCTGTGATAGGCAGGAAGAATATCCGATCTTAAAGTTTTTCCTTGATCCGGGCCGCTCGACCACTCAACTCTCGCAGATAGTAGAGCTTCGCCTGTCGCACATCGCCGCGCCGCTTTACGCTGATGCTATCCACCAGGCGACTGTAAGTTTGGAACGTACGCTCCACGCCGACGCCATGGGAGATCTTGCGAACGGTGAAGGCAGAGTTTAGCCCGCGATTGCGCTTGCTGATACAAACACCCTCAAAAGCCTGCAAACGCTCACGGGTACCTTCCTTTACTTTCACCTGAACGACCACGGTATCGCCGGGCGCGAACTCAGGGAGTTCTTTACCCATCTGCTCAGCATCAAGCTCGGATATGATCTTGTTCGTGTTCATGTGGTACTCCTGTCTAATAACGATGCAGCTTCACAGCTAGCACTTTGTTGATAATGCTCGTTCGCGAAGATATTCCGCCAACAATGTTTCTTCCTCGGGCGTCATGGCCCTGCCTTGCAACAAGTCGGGGCGACGCTCACTTGTCCTGCCCAGTGCCTGCTTCAGGCGCCAGCGGCGAATCTCTTTGTGATTGCCGCTGAGCAATACCTCGGGTACATCTCTTTCTTCATACCTTTCGGGACGCGTGTAGTGCGGGCAATCCAACAAGTCGTTCACGAAGGAATCTTCCTGCGCGGAACACTCGTGTCCCAATACACCCGGTAATTGGCGCGTCACCGCGTCGATTACCACCATGGCGGCCAACTCGCCCCCACTCAATACATAATCACCGATGGACAGTTCTTCATCCACCTGGGCCTCGATCAGACGTTCGTCGACGCCCTCGTAACGGCCAGCGACCAGAATCAGCCCTTCCAACTCTGCCAACTCCAGCGCCATGTTGTGACTGAAGCGCTTTCCCTGCGGTGAAAGGTAGACAACTTTCGCCCCCTGACCTGCCACCTCCCTCGCCGCGGCAATCGCCTGCTGCAGGGGCTCTATCTTCATCAACATACCCGGGCCGCCGCCGTAGGGTCTGTCGTCTACCGTGCGGTGCTTATCCGCGGTGTGATCTCGCGGATTGCTGTGACTCAGTGTCACCAGGTTCTGCTCGACTGCCCTACCCACAACACCGTGGTCACTGACCGCCGAAAACATTCCCGGAAACAAGCTCACCAGTGCAATTCGCATCGTGCTCTGTCTCCGGACCTGACCAGGTTCCCGACTATTCCTCGAGGAACCAATTAACCTCTAGTACTGCCTCTTTCAGGTCCACCCTGGTCACCACGTCGCCTTGTACGTAGGGGATCAACCGTTCCTGCTCATCAATACTGCCATCGCAGGCCTTCACTACCAGTACATCGTTGGCGCCGGTTTCAATCAGGTAATCCACCGTGCCTAACAGCACTTTCTCTTTGTCGTTCTGACACCAGACCTGCAATCCCTGCAGGTCTCGCCAGTAATAATCGCCCTGATCCAGCGGCGGCAACATATTTTCTGAAACCGCAATCTCCAGCCCGGTGTAGGCCTCGGCCAGGCTGCGCTCATCAACGCCTTTGATATGCGCCACCAGGCCTTTGCCATGCCGCTTACCAGAGTCGAACTCGACCGGCTCCAAGGTCCCACCCCGTCTTAAATGCCAGCCCGTAAAACCCAGAAAATTTTCCGGTGGGTCTGTGTACGAGTGAACCTTCAACCAGCCTTTAATCCCGTAACAGCCAGTAATCTTTCCGACTACCAGCATGCCGTTGACCGCAGACTCACTCATCACTGCCGCCCGCGATTATCGTAACTCTACCAATCAGGCTGCTGTTGCAGCACTCTTGAGCAAGCTTGCAACGCGCTCAGAGAGCTGCGCGCCCTGACCCTGCCAATAGGCAATGCGATCAGTATCGATACGCAAGCGCTCTTCCTGGCCACGTGCTGTCGGATTGAAAAAGCCGACTCGCTCGATAAAGCGACCATTGCGCGCATTGCGGCTGTCAGTCACGGTGAAGTGGTAAAAGGGACGCTTTTTTGCGCCGCCTCTAGCAAGACGAATTGTTACCATTTTGCGTAATTTCCTGGAATTTAGGGGTATTTGCTGCGATTTCGCACAAATAGCCACGGCAATAACCGGCTGGCAAGCCGGAAAGGTGGCGTATCATACGGAAAATGCGCGCCAGATTAAACCCCGTGCCGCACTATTTTTTAATTAAATCCGTACCTTATGAATCAACGAAAGGGAAGGCCCCCTCCTCCGGCGCCGCCCGGTCCCCCGGCCCCGCCAGGGGGCATCATGCCTTCCAGACCGCGCATCATTTTCTCCATGCCGCCGCCTTTCATCTTCTTCATCATCTTTTGCATCTGTTTATGCTGCTTCAAAAGACGGTTGAGATCCTGCACCTGGGTGCCAGAACCCTGGGTGATTCGACGCTTACGCGTCCCCTGGATCAACTCGGGATTACGCCGCTCTTTGGGCGTCATAGAGTTAATCATCACCTCCATACGCGTAAACATTTTCATGTCGAGGTTCTGCTGCGCCATCTGCCCCATGTTGCCCATGCCAGGCAGTTTGTCCAACATGCCTGTGATACCACCCATGTTGTTCATCTGCTGCAGCTGATCGCGAAAATCCTCGAGATCAAACTTCTTGCCCTTCTTGACCTTGCGCGCAAGTTTCTCGGCTTTTTTCTTATCAACCTTTTGCTCGACCTCCTCGATCAGGGAGAGCATATCCCCCATACCCAGGATACGTGAAGCCAAACGGTCCGGGTGAAAGGGGTCCAGTGCCGCGGTTTTCTCTCCAACTCCGAGAAACTTGATTGGCTTACCGGTGACGGAACGCACCGACAAGGCTGCCCCGCCGCGTGTATCGGCGTCTACCTTGGTGAGAATCACCCCCGTCAGCGGCAGCGTCTCCCCGAAAGCCTTAGCCGTATTGGCCGCATCCTGGCCCGTCATGGCGTCAACCACGAACAGTGTTTCCACCGGAGTCACCGCCGCATGCAATTCGGCAATCTCAGCCATCATCTCTTTGTCAACTGCCAGCCGGCCGGCCGTATCGACAATCAACACATCGCTGAATTTAATCCGCGCGTGCTCCAGTGCCGCCCGCGCAATGTCTACCGGTTTCTGTCCGATATCGCTGGGAAAGAAGTCCGCACCCACCTCCGCTGCCAGAGTTTCTAATTGCTTAATAGCCGCCGGACGATAAACATCCGCACTGACCACCGTTACCTTTTTCTTGTCCCGCTCGGCGAGCAGTTTGGCCAGCTTGGCCACCGTGGTGGTTTTACCCGCACCCTGCAAACCCGCCAGCATAATCACCGCCGGCGGCGTGGCAGCCAGATTAAGACCTTCATTGGCGGAGCCCATCATCGTCTCGAGCTCAGTCTGCACAATTTTCAGGAAGACCTGGCCGGGACTCAGGCTCTTCATAACGTCCTGGCCCACCGCTCGCTGCTTGACGGCGTCTACAAACTCTTTAACCACCGGTAACGCAACATCGGCCTCCAATAAGGCCATCCGCACTTCCCGCATCGTCTCCTGGATATTCTCTTCCGTTAAACGAGCCTTGCCCTTGATGGTGCGCAAACTGAGGGACAGTCGTTCGCTTAAACTCTCAAACATGGGGGTATCTCTCCAGACGGTGTATTGAGGGGGTACGGGCGGCCACTATTGATTCTACTGTGACAAGTCGGTACAAAGGACGCAGTATACTTTACCTGAGTCCAAGCCCCAAACCGATGTCTGTCACTTTACTCGCTCCGCTTTGCGCACTGCTGTACCTGGCGGCTACGGCTCTACAACTGCTGCACCTCTCTCAGCGCCACGAGCAGATCGATCGAGGCGTTTTTGTACTGAGCCTGTTTGCACTGCTGTTCCACGCTCTGATTGTCTGGAAAATCGTATTTCTCAGCGAAGGCGTTGCGCTAGGGTTTTTCAAAATTGTTGCGCTACTGTTTCTGGTGATCAACCTGGCATGCATAACATCGCTCAGCCGACGACCTCTGCAGAACCTCCTGATCGCTCTGTATCCGCTGTCGGCCCTGGCCGTTTTGATTTCGACATTTGTCCCTGACACGGCCCCGCTACTGAGCCACCTCAGCAATGGCATGATATTACACATCAGTAGCTCCATTTTGGCCTATGCGGTGCTCACCCTGGCCGCTATTCAATCCGCCGTACTTGCCCTGCAGGACCGCCAGTTAAAGCATCGCCACACCCGGGGAATCATCCAGGTTCTGCCACCACTGCAAAAAATGGAAAGCATGCTGTTCGAATTGCTGTGGATTGGCGTGACGCTGCTGACGATAGCTATCGTCTCTGGCGTGGTTTTTATCGATGACATATTCGCCCAGAGCCTGGTCCATAAAACCGTGCTCACCATTGTTGCCTGGCTGTTGTTTTCAGGTCTTTTATGGGGGCATTACCAGTTGGGCTGGCGCAGCCGCACAGCGGTGCGCCTGACTCTCGCCGGCTTTTTGGTGTTGATGCTGGCTTTTTTTGGCTCAAAACTGGTGTTGGAACTGATACTACAGCGTGCCTGATTTGCTAAATAAAAGAATTTTCGGGGCTTGCTCCAGCTTCGGTTTTTCTTCAAGATACCCTTCCTATCTCTTACGAGGTCCAAACCGGCATTGAACGAAGCACCGCTGGGCTTACTTTTCTCCATTCTTGCTGCACTCGTCGTACTCTCCGGTTTTTTCTCCAGTGCAGAAACCGGCATGATGTCTCTCAATCGCTATCGATTGAAACATCTGCAGAAAAACAACCATCGTGGCGCCATCCGCGCCGGTAGATTGCTGGAAAGGCCAGACCGCCTTATCGGCCTGATTCTTATCGGCAACAATTTGGTCAACATTTTTGCCTCGGCCATTGCCACTATCATTGCCATTAAACTGTGGGGCGACAACGGCATATTTATTGCCACCGGTGCGCTCACGTTAGTTATTTTGGTTTTTGCCGAAGTCACTCCAAAAACGATTGCTGCGCTGTATCCAGAGAAAATAGCCTTTCCCGCCAGCCTGATTCTGCATCCATTGATGATAATTTTTTACCCGGTGGTTGCCCTGGTTAATGCCGTTACCAACGGGCTGTTGAAGATGCTGGGCTTTGACCCCAACAAGCAGAACGATGAACACGTTTCATCTGAAGAGCTGCGTACTATCGTCACTCATGCAGGGCAATTAATACCCGCCAGGCACAGGGAACTACTGCTGAATATTTTCGACCTGGAGCAAGTATCAGTCGATGACATCATGGTGCCTCGCAACGAGGTGTACGGCATCGACCTGGATGATAGCGATGCCGATATTCTTCTGCGCATTCAATCGAGCGCCCACACCCGATTGCCGCTGTGGCGTGACGGTATCAACAATATCGTGGGCGTTCTGCACATGCGCAATATAAGCCGTGTCATTACATCGCAAGGACTGGACCGGCTTGCTCTTGAACGTGAAATGGAAAAACCTTATTTCATACCTGAGAGTACGCCGCTTCACACGCAGCTGTTAAATTTCCAGAAGAAGAAAAAACCGCTAGCCGTGGTGGTAGACGAGTATGGCGAAGTGCTGGGTCTGGTGGCACTCGAGGATATTCTGGAAGAAATTGTAGGTGAATTCACCTCCAATATGGCGGAGACAGCTGAGAGTATCTTTCCGCAACGCGATGGCAGTTACATTATCGATGGTACCGAGAGTGTTCGCGACATTAACAAGTCATTGGACTGGTCTCTTCCCACCAACGGACCCAAAACACTCAGTGGCTTGATTCTTGAACATTTAGAGTCATTTCCAGATGCTAACGCGGGATTGTCCATAGGGGACTACCGGCTGGAAATTCTTGCTCTGGAAGGAAACGTTGTGCAGGCGGCGCGCGCTCAGTTGGCGAAAAGCGTTCCAGATGAGCACTAGCTAAGTCGAATATCTGTACTTGCGCATAAGCGCTCATGCGCGCGACGCAGCGTCTCGCGTTTCTGCTCGGCAGTAGCCATAAACCAATCGGTGATTTCCCCGACAGAGCGATAGCAACCCGTGCAAATATCGTTTTCATCTATTGCACAGACAGAGATACACGGTGATTTTGGTTCCGCCTCACTCATTCCTGCACACCGAGCTCAGCATTGTAGCGACTGCCATTACCAACATAATGTTCCGCATTGAGTATGAGTCCCTGTTGCTGTTCATCTGACAGCTGGGACTTAATTTTAGCCGGCGACCCCAACACCAAAGAGCCATCGGGAATCTCCATACCTTCCGTCACCAGCGCATTAGCACCAATCAGGCATCCCTTCCCAATGAAGGCGCCATTGAGAACAACCGCATTGATACCCACGAGCGTACCATCGCCAATCGTGCAGCCATGTAACATGGCGTTGTGGCCCACCGTCACGTTCTTTCCCACTCTCGTGGGAAAGCCTGGATCAGCGTGTATCACGGTGCCATCCTGGATATTACTGCCGGCTCCGATTTCGATGCGGTCTGCATCACCGCGCAACACACAGCCAAACCAGACACTGCTATTCTCGTGCATGATGACATCGCCGATGACCGCTGCGCTGGGCGCAATGAAATGCCCTTCACCCTTCAGAGTTACTTGCTTGTCACCCAGTGTGTATTTCATGGCTCTTGCTTCCAGTCGCGCTGTAAGTCTAATCCCGTATCGTAAGCGACATTGACCACCAGAGCCAGTATCGCCGCTGTAACACCCCAGATACTGTCACTGCCTATCTGATAATGGGGAACCTTACGGACCCTAATGCCATCGGACATGGACTCAAGGCGAAACAAGTCTGCATCGGCAAAAACAGAGAGCTGGGTGAAAAACACACTGTCGAACTCCCCTGGATCAATCACCAGATCGGGGTCAGCAGGTATCCGGGCAATACAGGGGAAAACTTCAAAGCCGGTGCGCGTAATCAGCGGCTCTAACTTACCCAGTGGGTAAATTGCGTCCTGAGGTAAACCCACCTCCTCCATCGCCTCGCGTTGTGCGGTGTGCCAAGGTGAAAGGTCTGTGAGCTCGCGCTTTCCACCGGCAAACGCAATCTCTCCCGGGTGCAGACGCAGATGCATCGCCCGACGCCCCAGCAGCACGCGCGGCTCTGCCTCCTCTGTGAGTGCAACGAGTACCGCCGCCTGTGGCCACGACCCCTCGCCCAGAGGAATCGCCCAGGCACCTTCGTTTAGCACTAGCCCAGATTCAATTCGATTTATTATGCCAGAGGCTGATGCCATCACTGTGGCAACTCTGTTACCACAGCCACAACATCCCATGCCGGTGTTTCATAGGGGTGTGCATCAAGCATGGCCGCAACGGCAGCGCGAATGCACTCATCCGCACAGACCATTTCAACGCGGTACTCGACCACCGTTTCTACCGCGCCCTCCT
>TARA_R110002072_G_scaffold239965_1_pt1 | contig 32605 bp, 36 predicted proteins | sample TARA_R110002072 | Tara Oceans TARA_R110002072 (sample SAMEA4397118) | marine metagenome | biome: Polar Biome; feature: [SRF] surface water layer (ENVO:00010504); material: water (ENVO:00002006), including particulate matter (ENVO:01000060) such as... | depth 5 m
GTCAGGCGTTAGGCTGCCACCCGCCGCCGAGGGCCTTGTAGATGGCGACAATGCCGCGATACAGCTCAACTTCCGCTTGGGCCTGGGCGTCTTCGGCGCTCAGGCGTTCGCGTTCGGCGTCGAGCAATACCAGAAAATCCACTTCACCTTCGCGGTAGCGCACGCGGGCTTGTTCGGCAGCGGCGCGGCTGGCGTCGGATTGGCGTAGCAGGGCGAGCAGGCGTTGTTGACGTTTGCCGTAGTCGCTAAAGGCGTTAGCCGATTCCTCCAGTGCCAGTAGCACCTGTTGTTCATAGTTGGCCAGCGCGCCATCGGCTTCGGCTTCAGCCCCGCGCAGGCGTGCACGTACGCTGCCCAGATCAAACGCCGCCCAGCTGATGGTCGGTGCCAGGCCCCAGGCTTGCGCTGCTGATGAGCCCAGCTGCGAACCCCGCCCGGCGGTAAAGCCGAGGAAGCCGGACATACTCACCCGAGGAAACAGGTCCGCCGTGGCCACACCGATATTGGCAGTGGCAGCGGCCAGTTGCCGTTCGGCGGCGCGGATATCTGGGCGGCGGCGCAACAACTCGCCGGGGTCGCCCACCGGTAGCGCCTTGGCAATGGCGGGCAGATCCTGGGCCGAGAGGTCCACGCTCAATTGATCCGGACGCTGACCGAGCAGGGTGGCGATGCGGTGTTTAGCGCGCTGCTGTTCGGCCTGCAATTGCGGCAGGCTGGCTTCAGTGCCGGCCAGGCGCGCGTCGCTGCGCAGAACATCCAGCTGGCTACCGACGCCAGCTTCACGCAGCTGCTCGGTGATGGCGCGGGATTCCTGCTGATTCTTCAGGTTGGCGCGGGCGATGCGTTCGCGCAGTTGCGCGCCGCGCAGGCTGCCGTAAGCATCCACCAGCTCGGCGATCAGGCTGACCTGCAGCTGCTGATAATCCGCTTCGGCTACATCCAACTCGGCATCGCTGGCTTCCAGTTGGCGCTGGATGCGGCCAAACAGGTCCAGTTCCCAGAGCATGTCCAGACCCAGGTCATAACGCTCGCCGCGCACGCGCTGCTCGGTGACGCCGGGTTGCTGGGCTTTGCCGAACTCACCACTGGCGCGGCTGGTGACGGTCGGCAACTGATCGTTGCCAATATCATCACGGATGGCCTGGGCCGCCCGCAGGCGGGCAAAGGCCACGCGCAGCTGGCGGTTTTCCTCGAGCGACTTTTGCACCAGTTGGTTGAGCACCGGGTCGTCGAACTGCTGCCACCAGCTGACTTCGAAACGCGAACGGTCAAAGCTGCTGCTTTGCGCGCTGCTCAGCTGGGCATCTGCGGTCTGCGGGGCCTGGTAGTCCGGGCCGACAGCGCAGGCTGTCAGCGCCAGGGTTAACAGGCTGATGGTCAGCGGTTTGGCGTTAAAGCTGTTCATGCCTGCACCTCCTGCAAACGCGCGGCTTTCTGTTCTTCGCGTTTCTCCACGAAACCGCGAATCAACACATAAAACACCGGTGTCAGCAGCAGGCCGAAGAAGGTCACGCCGAGCATGCCACTGAAAACCGCCACGCCCATGGCATGACGCATTTCTGCGCCGGCGCCGGAAGACAGCACCAACGGCACCACACCCATGATGAAGGCAAAGCTGGTCATCAGAATCGGCCGCAGACGCAGGCGACAGGCTTCCAGCACCGCGCTGACGCGATCCATGCCTTCTTCCTGTTTTTCCTTGGCAAACTCGACGATCAGGATGGCGTTCTTACAGGCCAATCCCACCAGTACGATCAATCCGATCTGGGTGAAGATGTTGTTGTCGCCTCCCGCGAGGATCACCCCGGTAATAGCCGACAGCAGGGTCATCGGCACGATCAGGATCACCGCCAGCGGCAAGCTCCAGCTTTCGTACTGGGCCGCCAGCACCAGGAAGGCCAGCAGCACGCAGAGCGGGAAGACGAAGATCGCGCTGTTACCAGCCAAAATCTGCTGGTAGGTCAGGTCAGTCCACTCGAAGCTCATGCCGTTGGGCAGTTCTTCCTTGAGCAGTTTGGCCATCGCCGCTTCGGCCTGGCCGGAGCTGTAACCGGGCGCTGCCGCGCCGTTGATTTCGGCGGTGAGAAAGCCGTTGTAATGCATCACCCGATCCGGTCCGGAACTGGCGCTGACTTTAAGGAACGCTGACAGCGGCACCATTTCCCCGCGGTTGTTGCGCACCTTGAGCTGGCCAATCTGCTCCGGCTCCAGGCGGAACTGTTGCTCGGCCTGCACGTTGACCTGGTAGGTCCGGCCAAAACGGTTGAAGTCGTTGGCGTACAGCGAGCCCAGGTAGATCTGCATGGTGTCGAAGATGTCGCTGATCGCCACGCCATGGGTCTTGGCCTTTTCGCGGTCGATAGCGGCATCGATCTGCGGCACATTCACCTGATAGCTGGTGAACACCGACATCGGGTCCAGCTCCGGCAGTGCGCGGGCCTTGGCGATGACGTTCTGGGTCTGCACGTACAGCTCGTCATAGCCGAGGTTGCCACGGTCCTGCACCTGCAGGCGGAAGCCGCCGATGGTGCCCAGCCCCTGAACCGGCGGTGGCGGGAAGATGGCGATGTAAGCGTCCTGAATCTCACTGAACTGGGCGTTCAACTCAGCCGCAATGGCCGTGGCGCTCATCGACGGATCACTGCGCTCATCGAACGGTTTCAGCGGAGTGAAGACGATGCCGCTGTTCGGGCTGTTGGTGAAGCCGTTGATCGACAGGCCAGGGAAAGCCACGGTGTTTTCCACACCGGGGTGCTTGCCGGCGATTTCCGACATTTTCTTGATCACGTCTTCGGTGCGGTCCAGGGTCGCGGCATCCGGCAGTTGGGCGAAGGCGACCAGGTATTGTTTGTCCTGCGCCGGTACGAAACCGCTCGGCGTGCTGGCAAAGCCCAGGTAGGTCAGCCCCATCAAGCCGGCGTAGACGAACAGAGCAATACCGCTGCCGCGCAAGACGCGTTTTACAGTACCGACATAGCCATGGCTGGCGCTGTCAAACAGGCGGTTGAATGGGTTGAACAACCAGCCGCCAAACAGTTTGTCGAGCACCTTGGAGAAACGGTCCTTCGGCGCGTCGTGGCTTTTCAGCAGCACGGCCGCCAGGGCAGGGGATAGGGTCAGTGAGTTGAAGGCCGAGATCACCGTGGAGATGGCGATGGTCAGCGCGAACTGCTGGTAGAACTGTCCGGTAAGCCCGGAAATAAACGCCGTGGGAATAAACACCGCGCACAGTACCAAGGCCGTGGCCACGATCGGCCCGGTGACTTCCTTCATCGCCTGCTTGGTGGCCTCTACCGGGGTTTTGCCCAGGCCGATATTCCGTTCAACGTTTTCCACCACCACGATGGCATCGTCCACCACGATACCGATGGCCAGCACCAGACCAAACAACGACAACGCGTTGAGCGAGAAGCCGAACATGTGCATCACGGCGAAGGTGCCGATCAACGACACTGGCACGGCGGCCAGCGGGATGATCGAAGCACGCCAGGTTTGCAGGAACAGGATCACCACCAGCACCACCAGGATGATGGCCTCGAGCAGGGTATGCACCACCGCTTCAATGGAACCACGCACGAAGATGGTCGGGTCATAGACGATTTCGTAGTCCACGCCCTGCGGGAAGCTCTGCTTCAGCTCGGCCATGCGAGCGCGCACCGCATCGGAAATCTCGATGGCGTTGGAGCCGGGACGCTGGAACACCGGGATGGCAACCGCCGGCTTGTTGTTGAGCAAGGAGCGCAGGGCGTACTGGCTGGATCCCAGTTCAATGCGTGCGATGTCTTTCAAACGGGTGATTTCACCGTTTTCACCGGCGCGAATGATGATGTTCTCGAACTCTTCCTCGCTGACCAGACGGCCTTGGGTGTTGATCGACAGCTGGAAGCTGTTGCCTGCGTCAGAAGGTGGCGCACCGAGCGAGCCGGCAGCGACCTGGCGGTTCTGCTCGCGAATGGCATTGACCACGTCGCTGGCGGCCAGACCCCGTGAAGCGACCTTGTTCGGATCGAGCCACACGCGCAGCGAATAGTTACCCAGGCCAAACAGCTGTACATCACCCACGCCATCCAAACGCGCCAGCTCGTCCTTGACGTTGAGCGCGGCGTAGTTGGACAGATACAGCATGTCGTAGCGGTCGTCTGGCGAGGTCAGGTGCACGACCATGGTCAGGTCGGGCGAGGCCTTGTCGACCGTCACACCGAGACGCTGCACTTCGGTGGGCAGGGTCGGCATGGTCCGCGTCACGCGGTTCTGCACCTGCACCTGGGCTTTGTCCAGATCAGTACCGAGGGCGAAGGTCAGGGTTAGGGTCATCTTGCCGTCGGCCGTGCCCTGGGAAGACATATAGAGCATGCCTTCCACCCCGGTGATCGCCTGTTCCAGCGGTGAGGCAACGGTTTCACCAATCACCTTGGGGTTGGCGCCGGGGAAGGTGGCGCGCACCACCACGGTGGGCGGCACGACTTCCGGGTATTCGCTGATCGGCAACTGGAACAGCGAGATGGCCCCGCCAATCAGGATCAACAGTGATAGCACAGCGGCGAAGATCGGCCGCTGAATAAAGAATTGCGAGAAGTTCATCAGAAAGTCCTCGGACGCCGGTGCGCCAGGCCCTAACGGCCACGCGCGCCCTACGAATCAGGTTGTCGGGTAGGGGCGCAATGCGCCCCAGGCGTCAGGTCAGCCGCGCGGCTTACCGTTGTGGGTGTCCTGTTTGGCGACCCGTGGCGCATCGCGCTCATCGGCTGACTGACGCAAGCGCAGCAGTTGGGCGAGGGTGGCCTCGTCGGCCATCGGCACGCTCTGCGGATCAACCGTGGAACCGGGGAAGGCACGTTGTAGGCCGTTGACCACGATCTTCTCGCCCTTAGCCAGGCCCTGACGCACGATGCGCAGGCCTTCCAGCTTCGGCCCCAGCTCAATGGCGCGGTATTGCACGGCATTGTCCTTGTCGAGCACCAGGACGAACTTCTTGCCCAGGTCGGTGCCGACCGCTTCATCCTTGATCAGCGCGGCGGCGTATTGACCGCTGCCAACCAGCTTCAGGCGTGCGTACAGGCCTGGCGTAAAGCGGCCATCACGGTTATCGAACACCGCGCGGCCACGGATGGTGCCGGTCTGCGGGTTAACCTGGTTGTCGAGGAAATCCAGCTCACCCAGGTGCGGGTGGCCGTCTTCGCTGGACAGGCCCAGGTAGACCGGGCTGGCATCGCGCGTTTGGCCGCCAGCCTGGCGCGCCAGCTCAACGTATTTGAGGAACACGCGCTCATCGGCATCGAAATAGGCGTACACCTTGTCAGTGCTGACCAGGGTGGTCAGCAGGCTTTGCCCTGCATTGACCAGGTTGCCTTCGGTGATTTCCGCACGGCTGACGCGGCCATTAATAGGCGCGGTAACCCGGGTAAAACTGAGATTGAGGCGAGCGTTATCCAGTTCTGCCTGGATACCGGCCACAGCCGCTTTGGCTTCTGCGGCGGCGCTGGCGCGTGCATCAGCCAGTTCGGCAGAGATGGCGTTGCTCTGGCGCAGGCGCTCGCCGCGATTGGCTTCACTTTGCGTGCGCGCCTGACTGGCACGGGCCTGTTGCAGCTGAGCTTCGAAGCGTTTGACTTCGGCCTGGAACGGCCGTGGATCGATCTGGAACAACAGATCGCCTTTCTTCACCAGGCTGCCTTCGGCAAAGGCAACGCGATCAACAAAACCGGACACCCGTGGGCGGATCTCGACCGACTCAGGTGCTTCCAGGCGCCCGGTGAATTCATCCCATTCGTTGATCTGTTGTTCAATGACTTCTGCCACGCTGACTTTTGCAGCAGGCATCTGCTGTGCAGTTTCCGGCGCTTTACCGCATGCACTCAAGACCAGCACTGCGGCAAGGGCCAAGGGGAAATGCCAGCGATTGTTATTGGACTGTTCCATGTGTGTATCCGCCCGAGGGTGTTGTGATGGGGCGGAGTCTGCTGCGCGCTCTGGCGTGGAACGAATCGAATGCCGCGAAGGTGACTATCATCGTGAATGATGAAGGGGCTTCTATCAATTTCAACTATGTGAACAAAGTGCCCTGAATGCACCTTTGCTGCAGTGCTGGGTTTACTCCAGGCTGTCCGGATCACCGCAGAACATCTGGATGCGCGAGCGCAGCCAGCGCTCCGCCGGGTCGTTGTCCTGGGCGCCACGCCAGGCCATATGCAGCTCGAAAGTCTGCGTCGGCAGTGGCAGTTCTTCGGCGCGTACCCCGCCTGCAGAGGTCAAGGCGGCTGCGGTGTAATCCGGCACTGTGGCCAGAATATCGGTGCCGGCCAGCAGGGTACCCAGGCCGTTGAACTGGGGCAGGGCGAGTACTACGCGACGCTTGCGCCCCAGTTTTTCCAGTTCGGTATCGATAAAACCACCCAGATCGCCCGCAAAGGACACCAGCGCGTGTGGCCTGGCGCAGAAATCATCCAGGCTCAGTGCGCCAGGCGCGGTATCGGCACGCAGCAGCTTCGGTTTGCTACGGCGCAGTACCTTGCGCTTGGCATTGGCCGGCAACTCTTCGGTGTAGGCAACGCCCACGGAAATCTCCCCGGAGGCAAGCAAGGCCGGCATCAGCAGGTAGTTGGTGCGGCGAATCACCAGCACCACGCCGGGGGCTTCAGCGCGCAGGCGTTTGATCAGCGGCGGTAAGAGGCCGAACTCAACGTCATCCGACAAACCGATGCGAAACACCGCGGTGCTGGTGGCTGGGTGGAAATCAGCCGCACGGCTGACCGCCGTAGAAATCGAATCCAGCGCCGGCGAGAGCAGGGCGGCAATCTCCATGGCGCGAGCGGTGGGCTCCATGCTGCGCCCCGTGCGCACGAACAGCGGGTCATCGAACAGGCTGCGCAGACGGGCGAGGGCAGCACTGATGGCCGGCTGGCCGAGAAACAGTTTTTCCGCCGCACGGGTGACGCTGCGCTCATGCATCAGCGTTTCAAAGACGATCAGCAGATTGAGATCGACGCGGCGAAGATCGTTACGGTTCATCCGGTGTCCATTCTGGAGTGGCTGCGGTTTTGCGCGCGAATCAGGCTAATGCCGAATGCTATTGCCAGGCAATATGCACGGCGAAATGATGTGTGCGTGACTCATCATCATCGACAAGCATGGTGAATATCAGCCCTGAGCGGTGGAATTGCTGGCAAAGCCCGGATAAAGTCCGTGGCCATAAGAGGTCGCCGCGGCTGTATCGCGCAGAAATGCTGAACAGCTACCACGACCTGAATGGGTCAACCGAAGAGGTTTGCGATGTCCCGCATAGTGCGTTTCCACGAATTTGGTGAGGCCTATGTCCTCAAGATCGAAGAGCGTCAAGCACCGGCGCCCGCCGCAGGTGAAGTGCTGGTCGGTGTTGAAGCCGTAGGTGTCAGCTGGTACGACGTGCTCTGGCGGCAGAATTTAGCTAATACGCCGACGCAATTGCCGGCAGGCCTGGGCCACGAACTGGCCGGCGTGGTGCTGGCCGTCGGCGATGGCGTGACTGATTTGGCTGTCGGTGATCGAGTCGCGAGCTTCCCGGGGCACAGCGCCAACCGTTATCCCAGTTACGCTGAGCACGTGGTATTACCACGCAGTTCCTTGGCGCGTTACCCGGATAACCTGACCGCGCAGCAAGCTGCCGTGCACTATCTACCATCGATGGTCGGCTGGTTCGGTTTCATTGAACTGGCGCGTTTGCAGCCCGGCGAAACCGTGCTGGTAACGGCCGCAAGCCGCTGCTGGGGCCCGTACATCGTGCAGATGGGCAAAGCTCTGGGCGCCACAGTCATTGCGGCGACAGCATTTGCCGAGGACAGCGACTTTCTCAAGCAGCTGGGTGCAGATCACATCATCCTCACCGAGGAGCAAGATTTGGTCAGCCGCGTCAGCAAACTGACCGATGGCCGCGGCGTCAACGTGGTGATGGATGCACTTGGCGGCCCGCAGATGTGCCTGCTGGGCGACGCCATCGCGCCGCGCGGTCGACTGATTCTGTTCGATCTGCAAGGCGGCAATGAAACGCCATTCCCAGCTTGTGCGGCTTTCCAGAAGAACATTCAATTCTTCGTGCATTGCATCGGTAACTTCACCGGCAAGGAAGAGCTGAATATCCCGCAGGATGCAGTTGCCGTGGCCAAGGCCGTGCAAGGCATCAATCAGCTGACGGCAGATGGTTTGCTCAAGCCGTTGATCGACAAGGTTTACAGCTTCGATGACGTAGTCGAAGCGCATCGTTATATGGAAACCTGTCCAAGCCGTGGCCGTGTGTTGCTGGATATCGACGCGCGTTAAACATAACTCACATTGTACGAAGCCCGGATTAGGGCGAGAGCGGTGAATCCTAAGTGGTCTAGGTTCACTGCTTAGTACGCATTAGTTCGTATAATGTATATTATGTTAAATGGCATAGGGGGCATGCTACGAGTGCCCCAGCCGGCTGTCTGATCTGTTTGTTACTACGTCCTCCCGTCCATCAGGAATGATGAACTTTGCTAGGCCTTTCTGCTTCGAATCCAAACGACTCTGTTTAATCGGGAGTCTCTTTGTTTGTGGCTTCCCACATCCGCACACGCACATAACGTGGATAAGCGCCAATGAGCTTCAGTACGTGGATGCTGGTGATGGGCACCCTGTTATTGATTCTCGGACTGGCCTCAACCTTTGTGCGGCTTTTGCCGGTTACAACGTCAACGCTTTATCTGGCATTCGGCCTAGCGATAGGCCCGCTCGGCTTAGGCATCTGGCAGCAGGATTTATTGGATATTTCCACCTGGCTGGAACACTTGGCGGAAATCGCTGTGCTGATTTCGTTGTTTATTGGCGGGCTAAAACTGCGTCTGCCGTTTCGCGCCCCTGAATGGCAAGCCGCTTGGTTGCTCGCAGGTCCGGTGCTCCTCGGCACCATTCTCAGCGTGACGTTAATTGCCCACTATCTATTCGGTCTGAGCTGGGGGCTATCACTGTTAATAGCGGCGATTCTCTCGCCTACCGATCCGGTGCTGGCCAGCCTGGTGCAGGTCAGTCACGCTGGGGACGAGGATCGCGTGCGTTATGCCATCTCGGGTGAAGCTGGACTGAACGACGGCATTGCCTTTCCTTTTGTAATCGCCGCGTTATTAGTTCTTCAGTTTAGTGCCCAGGCGCCCTTAAGCCCTCTGCGTGAGGCGTTCGACTGGTTTTTGATCTATGTCGTGTGGGCCGTTCCCGTGAGCTTGTTACTGGGCTATACGCTGGGACGTAACGTTGGCCGGCTGGTCATTCACCTACGTGCCCGGCAGACCGACACAACCATATCAGCCAATGATTTCATCGCACTGGCCTTGATCGCCCTTTCCTATGTAGGTGCAGAAAGCATCGGAGGTTGGGGCTTTCTCGCGACTTTTGCCGCTGGGCTGGGCCTACGGCATGCCGAAGTGACTGCTAGCCAAGGACATGAGCAGCCCGCAGAAAAGCGGACGAGCAATTCAATGACTCGTGAAGAAGGCCAGACGCACGGAGATATCGAGTTTGGCGAAGACAAGGATGAGCATCCCAAGGTGACCGCTGGAGCCCTGATGATGGACATCTTGTCATTTGGCAGCTTGCTGGAGCGTATCCTGGAAGTGCTCATGGTGACCCTGCTCGGCGCCCTGCTCTATCAGCACTGGGACTGGCGCGCACTGCCTCTGGGGTTGGCACTATTCTGCGTGGCGCGTCCGGGCATGGTGTTACTGCTGATCGGTGATCGGTTAATACCACCGTCGCATCGACTGCTGATTGGATGGTTCGGCATTCGCGGCATTGGCAGCCTGTATTACCTGAGTTATTCGATCAATAAGGGTCTGCCCGCGACAGTGGCACAAACAGCCAGCGATCTGGTGCTGAGTGTGGTGGCCATGAGCATCGTATTACACGGGCTAACCAGCCAGCCGTTGCTGGATTATTACGAACGCCTCAAGCACCGAGCATGAGTGACCCTGCCTGAGTTGGGCAACTAATCGCGATCCAACAAGTGGAAGCTGGGCAACGCGACATGCCAGCGAATGGCAGCCAGACGAATCAGCAGCACCGTGAGCATGGCCACACCGGTATCCAGCCAATGTGGCGTATCGAGGGCGCGCATGCCGATAAACACCACTGCGCCAGCTATGCAGGCGGTGGCATAGATTTCCTTCTGAAAGATCAGTGGGATTTCATTGCAAATCACATCGCGCATCACTCCGCCTGCGACACCGGTCATCACGCCCATGATTACAGCAGTGCTATGCGGCACATTGTGCTGCATAGCGACCTCTGTGCCGATCACGGTAAACACCGCCAGCCCGAAAGCATCCGCCAGTAACAGACCTTTCTCGTGAATCGGCTGTGTCATGCGTACCCAGACGACCGTAGCCACGGCTGCCAGTGATGCGACAACGATATACAGGTCATTGCGAATCCAGCTGACTGGATGGTTGTCTAGAATCACATCACGCAGCGTACCGCCGCCCAGTGCAGTGACGATGGCAATCACCAGCACGCCGAACAGGTCCATGGACTTGCGCCCCGCCATCAGCGCGCCGGTAATGGCGAATACCGCCACGCCGAACAGATCAGCCAGATAGAACAGTTGAGCCATGCTGACCTCAGGACGACACGGGGGTACGCATGGTGACGAACTCTTCGGCAGCCGTTGGGTGCACGCCAATGGTTTCATCAAACAATTGCTTGGTGGCTCCGGCTTTGAGTGCAACCGCAAGGCCCTGAACGATTTCGCCGGCGTCCGGCCCGACCATATGGCAGCCGAGAACACGGTCTGTGGCAGCGTCCACCACCAGTTTCATCAAGGTGCGTTCCTGGCTTTCGGTCATGGTCAGTTTCATCGGTCGGAAGCGGCTTTCGAAAACCTGGACGCTGTAGCCCTCCTCCTTTGCCTGCTCTTCGCTCAGCCCAACCGTGCCGATATTGGGCAGGCTGAATACCGCCGTCGGGATCATCCGGTAGTCGACCTTGCGGTATTCCTCTGGTTTGAACAGGCGCCTGGCAACCGCCATGCCTTCGGCTAACGCGACCGGTGTCAGCTGCACACGACCGATTACATCGCCGATGGCGAGAATCGAGGGTGTGCTGGTCTGGTATTGCTCGTCCACTTCGATAAAGCCGCGCTTATCCAGCTGCACTGGAGTATTTTCCAGGCCCAGATTATCCAGCATCGGCCGACGGCCGGTGGCGTAAAAGATACAGTCGGCTTCCAGCACGCGACCGTCCTTGAGCGTGGCTAATAGACTGCCATCGGCTTGTCTGTCGATACGGGCGATGTCGCTGTTGAACTGCAGATCGACGCCGCGCTTGTTCAACTCTTCCTGCAGGTGCAGACGCACGGCCTTGTCGAAGCCACGCAGGAACAGATCGCCGCGATAGAGCAACGAGGTTTTTGCGCCAAGGCCGTTGAAGATCGAGGCAAACTCTACGGCGATATAACCACCGCCCACGACCAGTACCCGCTTGGGCAGTTGCTCAAGAAAGAAAGCTTCATTCGAGCCGATGGCATGTTCATGCCCCGGAACTTCAGGCATCTGCGGCCAGCCGCCGGTGGCAATCAGGATATGTTTGGCGCTGTAGCGTTTACCGCCCAGCTCGACAGTATGGTCATCGACAATCCGCGCGTGGCCTTCCAGCAAGGTCACGCCGCTGTTCACCAGCAGGTTGCGGTAGATGCCATTGAGTCGTTCGATTTCACGGTTTTTGTTGCTGATCAGGGTCGACCAGTCGAAGCGAGCCTCGCCCAGCGCCCAGCCAAACCCCTGAGCCTGTTCGAAGTCATCGGCGAAATGCGCACCATAGACCAGTAGCTTTTTCGGTACACAGCCGACGTTGACGCAGGTGCCTCCCAGGTAACGGCTTTCAGCAACCGCCACGCGTGCGCCATAGCCGGCGGCAAATCGCGCAGCCCGCATACCGCCAGAACCGGCACCAATCACAAACAGGTCAAAGTCGTAGGTCATTTCAGCCTCCAGAGCAGACCATTAGCATACCCCAAGGCGCGCCAGGGCCTAAACTTGATGCATGCCGAACAGGAGAGCATTTATGCGCCCTACCCTTACTCATCTGGCCTTGCACGTGCCTGATCTCGATGCATGTGTGTGCTTTTACGAGCAGTTCTGCGCGATGCAGGTGATTCATGAGCGCGCGGGCAAAGGCTCACGAATTGTCTGGATGGCCGAACAGGGTAAGGAACACAGCTTTATTTTTGTGATCATGCCGGGCGGACAGGATCGCCGATTGGCTGCGGATGATTACAGCCACTTTGGCTTTGCCCTGGAAAGTCGAGAACAGGTCGATAGCATCGCAGCGCGAGCGCGATTAGCAGGATGTCTGGTCTGGGAGCCGCGTGATGAACCCTTTCCCGTTGGTTACTACTGTGGGTTGCGTGACCCCGCAGGCAACTATGTGGAGTTCAGCTATGGCCAACCGCTAGGGCCTGGTGCTGAACAGATACCCATGCCCTAAATGCACACAGCCACCCGAAGGTGGCTGTGTATTATCGCGCCAAGCGCCTAATTAATAGGCCTTGCCGGTTTTGTAGAGGTTTTCGAAGCAGAAATTGGTAGCGTCGATATAGCCTTCAGCACCACCGCAATCAAAGCGTTTGCCTTTGAACTTGTAAGCCATCACGCAACCATTCTGCGCCTGCTTCATCAGCGCGTCTGTGATCTGAATTTCGCCGCCCTTACCTGGCTCGGTCTGTTCAATCAGATCGAAGATATCCGGGGTAAGAATGTAGCGACCGATGATCGCCAGGTTCGAAGGTGCATCTTCCGGCTTTGGTTTCTCGACCATGCTGTTAACCCGGTAGATATCGTCGCGAATCATCTCACCGGAGATCACGCCATATTTGTGGGTTTCTTCTGGTGGTACTTCCTGGATAGCCACAATCGAGCAGCGGAATTGGTTATACAGCTTAACCATCTGGGTCAGCACCGCGTCACCGTCGAGGTTCAGGCACAAGTCATCGGCGAGAATCACTGCAAAAGGCTCGTCACCGATCAATGGACGGCCGCAGAGAATGGCATGGCCGAGGCCTTTCATTTCAACTTGGCGGGTATAGGAAAAAGTGCATTCGTCGATCAAACGACGGATACCAACCAGATATTTCTCTTTATCCGTGTCACGAATCTGGTGCTCAAGCTCGTAGCTGATGTCGAAGTGATCTTCCAGCGCGCGCTTACCGCGGCCAGTGATCATGGCTATTTCCGTCAACCCGGCTTCCAACGCCTCTTCGACGCCGTACTGGATGAGCGGCTTGTTCACGATCGGCAGCATTTCCTTGGGCATGGCCTTGGTGGCTGGCAGAAAGCGGGTGCCGTAACCGGCTGCTGGGAACAAGCATTTCTTGATCATGGGAAACCTTGGGTAGATGGGGTGAAAATCGCGTGCGCAGTTTATCAGGCTGCGCTGGCCTTACAATGCCCCAGCGCGGGCCGGCCAATGCCTCGATAAAGGAACCCCTGCTCAGCCAACTGCAGGGCATCGTAGATATTGCGTCCATCAAACAGCACGGGCATGCGCATCAAACCACGAATGCGGGCGAAATCGGGCTGGCGAAACTGCTTCCACTCGGTGACAAGTACCAGCGCATCAGCACCTTCAACAACGCTATACGGCGAGGTGCTCAAACGCAGTTGACCGCTACCAATCGCCTGGCCGTAGCGCTCTGCCAGAGCCGTTGTTGCGACCGGATCACAGGCCTGAACGCTGACGCCAGCTGCCAGTAAGGCGTCCAGCAGAACCAGACTGGGGGCTTCACGCAGATCATCAGTACCTGGTTTAAAAGCCAGCCCCCAAAGTGCCACCACCCGCCCTTGCCAATAACCAGAAAAATGCTCACGCAGGGCCTGGAACAGCAACGTCTTCTGTAGCGCGTTACGGGCTTCGACTGCGCGCAGGATGCCAGGTTCAATGCCTTCCTGCTCTGCGCAGCGAATCAGCGCCCGCACATCCTTGGGAAAGCACGAACCACCATAGCCGCAACCGGCGTAAATAAAGTGAGTACCAATGCGTTTGTCGCTGCCAATGCCACGCCGCACATCCTCGATGTCGACACCCAGGCGCGAACAGAGGCTGGCCATTTCGTTGATAAAGGAAATTTTGGTGGCCAAAAAGGCGTTGGCGGCATATTTGCTGAACTCTGCCGCCCGCAGCCCCATGCAGAGTAAACGCTCGTGATTGCGCAGAAACGGCGCATACAGACGGCGTAACAGCGCATGGCCCTGCGGTTCATCACAGCCGACAATCACTCGATCCGGCCTCATAAAGTCGTCAATCGCCGAGCCTTCCTTGAGAAATTCCGGGTTACTTGCCAGCGTCACCGCAAAGCGTTTGCCGCGTTTGCTCAATCGACTATTGATGCGCTGGGCAACACGTTCTGCAGTGCCCACCGGCACCGTTGATTTATTCACCACCACGCAGTTTTGCTCAAGCAGATCGCCTAGCTCATCGGCAACGGCCAGGACATGGGATAGATCCGCCGAACCGTCCTCCCCACTCGGCGTGCCTACCGCGATAAAGATGATCTCAGCCTGCTTGATGCCTTCATTGAGGTGCTGACTAAAACTCAGCTGACCGCTACTCAAGTGAGTCTGCAGCATGGCCTCCAGCCCAGGCTCGTAAATCGGCGACTGGCCACGGGCAAGCCGCGCCACACGTTGCGCATCGCGCTCAACGCAGATCACCCGATTGCCCATTTCGGCAAAACAGGCTGCCGATACCAGCCCCACGTATCCTGCGCCAATCACACAAATCCGCATCGCCTGCACTCCTCACTGAGTTACCGCGATTGCAGCTAAAGCAGATGGCAGGCGTATGACATAAGTACGACACTCGGGTGACAGCACTTGATAAGCCGTGCGCACAAATTTCAGGCACAAAAAAACCGGCTACGAAGGCCGGTTTTAGTGGATTTCAAGTTCATACAAGAACATCTGAAATCATGTACATGGTGCCGAAGCCGGAATCGAAAAACCACCTCCAGGCCAATAACCATGGGGTCTATCTATACCGGAATCACAGCGTACCCCTAAACGTACCCCTAAAACCGAAACCACTACGGTTTTTCCGTAGTCACCAGGCGCAGCGGTTCAAGCAGGCCAGCCTGGCTCAGCACGCGCAGCGCTGTCAGGTCGCCCTGCTCGGCCTCGCTAAACAACTCAGCGGCCAGGGCGTAAAGGTTCGCTTTCCACTCGATTGCGCGCCTTGCTTCGGCGATCTCGGTGCTGTTCATCACAAATCGTCGAATGGGTTGGCCGGCTTGCTCGCACCAGCGCCACCAACTTTGGCGCGGGCTTCGGGGTCTAGATACAGATCGCGCTCGATCAGTCGGAGCTGCGACAACTTGGCGGCGGGAAACTCCACAGGCGCAGCCCTGAACTCGGCCTCTATGCAGCAATACCGGGCCAGCTTGGCGGCGTCGGCCTGGGTGTACAGGTTGCACGCGCCCATTACCTTCTCGACTTCACCCCACACGACCAGGGCAGCGCCGGCCAGGTACTCAGGCGGGCGCGGATAGCCATCGGCGGGCGGCTGGTATCCGCTCACCCGTTCGGCGTGCCTGTCGGGTCGGAAGGTGCCTTTCAGCTTGTGGACGTTGTTGGGTGTTCGCCTGGCTGCCATGCAAACCTCACGATGTTTGAAGTGACGGCGTAAGAAAATGGCTCCCCCCGTCGTTCGGAGCCGGGCATTGTTCTGACTTTTGCCATACCCCCTCCCTAGCTCACGGCACCGATCAAGCGAGCTGTATGTCTACGTCGTCAGCGCCGCACAGCAGCACGTCAGCGAGGCGCTTGGCTCGGTCGTAGGCTTCCTGTTCACTGCTGCCTTGAAGCACTGCCAGCGTGCGGCCTTGGTGTTTGAGGCGTGCGTGATATAGATCAGGCAGGCCGCGCATTTGTCTGTAGGCCACTTGGCCCTGTTCTATCGGTATCAACATGATGTGTTCCAGGTAGGTAAAAAGCCTGCCACCGACTCGCGAGAGAATCGCGCAGGCTGTCGCGGTTATTCATGCGGGCCACTCACGACTAACGCCCATCCGGGCTTTCCCCTAAGGGCCGCCCCGGTCGCGGTTTGGAGCTTTAAGCTACGATTTTGAGAACCGCACCGGCGGAGAACACAGCCAGGCCGGCGCGCATCTCTGCCAGCAGCGTGACCATGTTGGTGGTGAAGTTGGTGCCGTCCTCACGGCTCGCCATAACGGTGACGTTTTCGCGATCCAACAGCGCGACCTGGCCAGCGTCCAGAACCAGAGTGGTGCCGGTGGCAAGGCTTGGGGTGGTAACTACCGGGACACCCCACAGGCTTGGACCGGATGGGTCACGCGGGCTGCCCAGCACATACTGACCATCCCCGGAATCAGCGCGCTCACTTGCAATAGCGAACCAGTCGGCAGGGTTCATAACGATCAGCGAAGGCATCCAGCCAGCAGCCTCGAGCGCGGTCTTGGCTTCCCCGATTGCGTCGGCGGGTTTAGCGCCTACGGTCGGAGTGAACGCGGTAGCCTGCGGAACCAAGCCATGAATGCGGCCAGTGCCACCAGGGCCATTAAGTAGCTCGTTCTCCAGCTTGGCGCGCACGCCATAGGACAGCAGATTCTCGAGCTGCTGATTCAAGGCCGGCGCATCGCTCAGCACTTGCAGCGAGGCGCGAGTCCAGTGGGCAATGGTGCTGATATTTGCCGTAACCAGTTGGCTTGCCACGCTAGCCTCGGCCTTCGCGTCACCCTCTGCAACCTGGACGGCGGCGGCGTTGGTGTAACCGTTTAGGCGGACATACTCAAAAGAGCTGCCTGCTACCTTCAAGCTAACCATGCTGTCCAACAGGCTCAGCGGGCGCTGGGGGTTGTTGTGCAGATTGGTGTCGCGGATAGCCTGAGTGCCATAGCTGGTGTTTGTCACCGCGGCTTTCTGATAAGTCTTGCTGCTTGCAATCTCAACACGGCCAGTACCCGGTGCGCCGTTAAGCATCGCCTTGAGCTGGTCGGATTTAATGAAAGAATCCGCCACGCTTGCCGGGCTGTTCTCCAGAGACATAAACATCCCGCCGCTGCTGCCTTTCTGCGCCAGGTCAGCCATTGAATCCCACAGGCGGCTGTATTGGCCGCGCACTTCCTCGAGCTGCTTTGTCACGTCACCCTTGAAGGCGTTAACAGCGTCGGCGTGTTCTTGTACTGCCTTGATAACTTCAGTGCTCATTGGGTATTACCTCGAATCGAAACGGAGGCCGCTTTCAGTGCGGCGATAATTTGCTCGGGATCATCCGCCGGCTCAGCATCGCGCTGAGTAAGAGCGGGCCACGCCAAGCCAGTGAGCGTCTTTGCTTGGCGGCGTGATAAGCCCAGGGCATCGCGCACCAGGCCTTCGAATTCTTTTGGGGTATCGCAGTCGTCTAGCGTTTTCACTGCGCGTACAACTGCGCCAGGGTTGGCCGGAACAGATACGAGGCTGATTTCTGCCAGGTCTACGCGCTTGAAGTAACGAACGCCGCTTTCGGTGTAGCTGTCTGACTCTTTAGCTTGAAAGCCGATTGATAGGCTCAGGCCTTTAGACTTCAGCAGCGGATAAGCCTCGGCGGCCTTCTGAATGCTCAGCTCGAGCCTGCCGTGGGCCTCTAACCCGTCCTGCTTTTCTTCCAGGCTTAACCAGGAGCCGACCGGCTCGTCGTGCTTGTGCTGCCACAGCATCGCCGGCATAGAACCTTGGGCGGCGTGACGGCTCAGGCTTTCAGAGAACGCGCCAGGCAGGATCATGTCGCCCTGCCTGTCTACCTGGTTGAAGTCCCACGCAATAGCGACGAACTCCCCGGCATCCCCCAGGCTTTTCAGGTGCAAGGGCAAATCAATATTCAGCTTCATTCGACCTCGCTGTCAGGCAGTGCCTGAATTCGTTTAATCAGCATCTGCCCAAGCTCGAGCGCTTGGTCGATAAACTCAGGGGTTCCCGGTGCCTGGCTGCGATCTCCAGTCAGCGCGACGACCAAGCCGCAAGCCAGCAAATTTCCTTCGTTGGCCTTCTCGCGCAGCTGGAGCCATGCGGCGTCCATCTCTTTCTTGGTTGGCTTTACTTGCCGGCCTCTGACTGCTTCGCTCATCGTCAAAACCTCAAAATGTTATGTAATAACGTAATAAGATCAGATTAGACCTAAATACTGTATGTATCAACAGTACCTGCCTGCTTTTACAAAAATTGTTGCGGTTAATGGGAAGAAGGTTCCCCACTTCGTTCGAGAAAAACCGAATTTTGAGGATTTGAGTACCCCTCCCGGTTCCGGTTTGGATTGCTGACCGGGCCTTGCAGTGGCTGGGGTTACAGGCAGACCAGGAACCGGAAGCGTGCGGCACAGAATTAGCCCGTACATAGTTCGGCGGTGGGGTTCGGATTACCCGCACAAGGGCCGCGCCAGGGAGAACCTAGACTCAGCCCCCAATGGGGGACGACGTTACACAGCAGGGTGCTGCGCTCAAATCTGAGCCCATCTCCACGCGGCATAGATGCCCTGAAAACTGAGGGTATCTCCCGCTTTTTGCCCTATATACATCCTCTCCAATTGAAAATACAGGAAACAGCCACAGCCAGCGCTTGGCGGGGCTTTTGGCTGTTTCGTGAATATGCGGGACAGGCAGTTATGGGCGTTATGGGTACGCCATCGGCTTACCGTCCACCATTGGTGGGTGGCCCACAGATTGTGGAATACGTTGTGATGCGGGGTCGCATTTAGGCGGGCCGGTGGGCACTACACCAAAAGGGTAGTGCGTCCCGTGGGGTGGACTTCCTCAGGTTGAGGGGGTTACACCACTACGGTTTTTCCGTAGTCACACCATACGGCCTAGTCCTGCGCGCTAACCCGTCCACAGGTTGTGGATAGGGTGCCGCCATTGGCGTACACCCTCTTTTCCCGTCGATCCACCATTGGTGTTTGGTCATACCGCTGGCGCAGCTCAGCACCAGCAAGGCAATACCGCCCTGTCGGTGCGTGGCAGGATCGGCACGGCATGATGTGGTTATAGAAAGCGTTGCGCGCTGCCAGCCATTCGCGTGACGCGGTGACGGCGGTTTGTATGTAGTGCTGCGGCGGGTCGCCTGGATCATTGGCAGCGCCAAGCACTTCGATCAGCTCCCGCTTGTGCGTCTTGATGGTGCTCAGCAGATCATCCGGGGGTTGGTGGTCTGCCTTCCAGGTCAAGCGGTCGCCAACCAGCACCAGCGTTACACCTTCGGCCTTGGCCATAGTCAACACTTCGGCTGCATTCATACCTCACCCCCGAAGTTTTTAGCACTGTCGAAGGCCGCCACACCATCCCCGAAGACCGCCACTTTTTCCCGAAGACCGCCACTGTTTTTTGTGGCGGTCTTCGGGGTTAGTTGGCGGTCTTCGGAACCGAGACGCCAAACCCATCCCTCTTTCAGCCCGGCTTTAACTGCCTCGACGCCGATAGACTTCTTGGCCCGTTCAACAGTTCGCCAGGCATGACCAGCACCAGCCGCGTCGGCTTTTACCTGCTTCACCGAGACTTGGCCGTCGGCCAGGAGGCTAATCAAAAACTGCTCGGCATCCTTTTTCTCGTTGGTTTCCTCGTTATCGACACGCTCCACGTCAGCAAGAATATCGCGGGCACAGCCTTCGATCTTGTCACCCCACAGCACGCGGGTAGTGGTGATGCCGCCATCGATCGAGCATTCGTCGATACTGTAAGAGCACCCGCCATCATCCACGGCGATGTTTGACTTTGCCCGAGCCAGCACCCGAAGGTCGGAATCTTCCTGCTTTGCCGCTACCAGTACGGTGCGTGCAAGTGCGCCAAAGGCCTGAGAACCGAGAACGCGCTCGGCAGGGTTATTGCCGGCGCTGCCTTTGGAAAAGTGTGTGATGCCCAGGACGGCGCAGTCATATTGCTCGGCCAGATCAACCAGCCCTTGTAAGGCGCGGCGGACATCATTGGCGCGATGCATATCGCCAGCAACGGCGGACACAATCGGGTCAATCATTATCATCCCGACGTCACCGATTCGATCCAGCTCAGCAGCCAGCAGATCAATATCCTTGGATGGGTCGAAAGGCTGAGTATCACCGAGGCCATTGATACGCCCCTGCAAGATATAAACCTTGCTCAGGTCGGCCCCAGCAGCGATCAGGCGCGGCACGATGGTGTCGGCTGGGTCATCCTCACTTGACCAGATAATGACGCTGCGGCGCTCTTTGCAGATCTCGCCATCAGGCCAGCGCCCACCGCTGGTAAGAACAGCAGCCAAGCCGATACTTAACGTTGTTTTTCCGGTACCGCCGGCACCGGCCAAAATGGTCAGTTTGCCCAGCGCCAGCCAGCCCGGCCAAGCCCAGCGAATTGCCTGCGGCGTGATGTGCGTTGCCTGGATAGCATTGGCGCGCCAGGCGTCCTTAGCGGCAGTGGTAGCCCACTCCTTTTTCAGTTGCTCGATAGTGGCGCTCATACGGAACCCCCAAACATACGTTGCTTGGCCAGCTCGAAGCGTTCGCGGTCGGCAACAGACAGTTGCTTACCTTGGCGCAGGTTGGTTAAGGCGATGCTGATAATCGTCGCCTCGAGTTGCTGGGCGGCCTTACTTGGGCCGCGACGCGGTTGATGCTCGCCAGGAAACAAATCGCGCAGCTCCAGACCAATGGCGGCGGTTATGTCTCGCGCCTCGCACCCTGCCCAGCAATGCAGCAGCACTTTGCCGTCGCCGGCCTCGCAAATACCCAGGCTCGGAGTCTTATCGTCGTGAGCAGGGCAGCAGGCTTTCCACTTGTTTGGGCCCGTCGCCTTCACCTTATCGAGACGGGTCAGCACCTTTTCCAGGCAAGCCGAACCCATCAGCGCCCGGGCGCCGTTTTTGATGTGCATGGGTTACTCCTCGCCCTTTTGGGCTGCGTGCCAGTCCATGTAAGACCGGGCAGCGTTACCGCGATCAGTGACACTACCGCTCAGCTTGCCCAGGCTCTCCAGCAGCCAGCCCAGGTCAGCGACTACATCCAGGGGCAGGCCCGCCTCCTTGTTCTGTGCGGCGATGGCCAGGACGGTGCCGATAGCTGAGATACCTTGGCCGAGGGTCATTTGCTCGGACTCGGCGGCGGTGCAGATACCGCTCAGCTTCTCGACTGGGGCGCTGTCGAAGCTGGCAGTGCCAACCAGCAGATCATTCCAGCCGCTCATGCTTCACCCCCGATAGCTTCAAGTTGGCGGGCGCGGGCCATGGCGGCGTTGTAGCGGCGCAGGCGAACGGACAGCGAGGAATCAGCGCGAAGTGCTGCCATAGCGCGGGCCTTCCAGGCTGCGGCGTGTGATGCGGACGGATTTGTCGCGGTGGTGTGATTCATGGGTACGGCTCCTAACGTTGAGGAACCGCCACTACCTGCTGCAAAACAGGATTGGGTGGCGGCTGTACGCGGGTTTGCAGACCGGGACGTTAGGCACCCGGCGCGCTCGAAAGCGCCCCGCGCACAGCCACCATAAAGCGAAACAGCAGGTGCAAAAAAAGCGCCGGCTTTCGAATCATGGGCGCTGTAGCGCCTAACGATGTTCGGGCTGCAAAACCCGGTCGCTGAATTTGCAGCGACGGACAAACTATAGGCCGGGCGTTTGCGGTTGGCAATACATGGCAGCACTTGGGTGTTGTCCATTAGGCTGCATCCCGTGCGTCGATCTTGGATTGCAGCCAAGCGTTTACTTCGGCCACGACGAAATAGGCGGCGGCTTGGCGCGACTCACCATCTTTGATTGGCTTCGGGAAAGTTGGGTCTTTTTTGCGAAGTTTGTCTAAGCCAGAGCGGGACAGGTCAAGCCAGGTGCAGAGCGCGGGCTGACGAATAAGGGCTTTTGCAGGTGTGGTTACTGGGTGCATTTGAGCGCCTCCGTATGGGTACGGGACGCAATTTATGATCTATTGCTGAATGGTTCGCCGTGCGGAATTGAGGCCAGTTAAAGGCTATTTCGCCCCCCTCTTTCACGTCTTATCAATCGCTCAATTTCGACAGTTTCTTTAGGCGCTTCAACGTCAGTTGCCACCAATAGATCTCTGGCTAACTCAGCAGCCTTACGCTTGGTAATCGGTTTGCAGGAATGCTCCAGCAGATAAGCAGTGGTATCAGACAATAGGCTGTCCCTCGCTTGCTTTGGCTTGCTTCCCTTATTGACCGGATACCGGCCCAGTTCCTGCTCCGTAATCGCGAGCAAAGTGTCGGCTTCTCTGGCCAGTGCATTTAGGTCAGACAAAAATCCGTCGGTGCCATGGAACAGCCGCTTATGTCGGTGCCAGCACGCAGCATTTATATAAGCATCAGCAGCCGGAGGTAGGTTTTTAAGCCTTTGTCGGACTTCTAATAAGTAACGTTGGGCCTCGCTAACTAGGCGCAGCTCCTCGCTAGTCGCGGGCATTTTTTTTGCCATTTCGCTGTAAGCGCGGTATCGACCTATTCTTTGTTTAAACCAAGCCCTTAAATCGCCGCTAAAAAAAACGCTCAAACTCTCTAAGTAGGACTCGCCATCAGGTGAAAGGCTTTCATCCACCATTCCACCCATGCTCCAGTCAGCATCCTTGTCGAGTATGGGAAGCGCTTTAGCCCGTTTAGCTCTGATTGTCATGCGCGCACCAGCTCCAGCACGTTGGCAGCATCTCTGCCCAGGTGCGCAAAGTCATAGGGCGTTATGTGTTTTTCCCGGTTTGCTTCTAGGTAGTCAGCCCACCACTGAACCATTAGCCGGCGCTCCTCTATGTGTTCGGCCTTGTGGATATAAGCCGCCCTCACCCCGTTGCGCTCTTGGTGGCTCATTTGCCGCTCGACTCCATCACGCGACCACAGGCCAGACTCCACCAAAGCAGAGCAAGCCATTGAACGGAAGCCATGCCCGCAAACGTCGGCCTTGGTGTCATATCCCATAAGGCGCAGCGCAGCATTTACGGTGTTCTCACTCATAGGCTTGTGGTGGTAATGGTCGCCAGCAAAAACCAGGTCAAAACGCCCAGTGAGCGGCTGGATAGCCTCAAGAATGGAAATCGCCTGCTTACTCAGTGGCACTAGGTGCGGAGTACCCATCTTCGAGCCGCGTTGCGAATGCTTAACACCCTCTATGGCCTCGCGGGTGCCGGGGATTGTCCAGAGGCTTCGGTCAAAGTCGATTTCTGGCCAGCGGGAAAAGCGTAATTCGCTTGAGCGAATAAAGACCAATAAGGTCAGGTGTACTGCCAGGCGAGTCAGAGGCCGCCCCTTGTAATTGTCGATACGCTGCAAAAGCTCTGGCAGTCGCTCCAGGGGCAGCGCTGGACGATGTGCGGCCTTACGGGTGGCAGTCGCTCCCAGCAGATCGCGCGCGGGATTGCTCTCTATGTGCCCGTTCTGGACGGCATAGCGCATGATTCCATCAATGTACTGGCGCAGACGGCTTGCAACATCGAGATGGTTAAGTTTTTCGGCGTTTTTTAACGGCACCAGTAGATCACGGGCCTTTAGCTCTGAAACTGCGCGATCTCCTAGGCAAGGGAAAAGATCAGTTTCCAGGCGGCGCAATATCTTAATGGCGTGATCTTTCGACCACTTGCGCGCTCCAGCAGCGTGCCACTCCAGCGCTACAGCCTTAAATGTGTTGGTTACTGTCGCTGCGGAGGCTGCCTTTACTTGTTTCTCATGCTCGAGAGGGTCAATCCCAAGGGCCAGCAGTTCGAGCGCGGCGGCTCGTCGATCACGCGCAGACTTGAGGCCAAGTGCTGGGTAGTTGCCAAAGGTCGCCAGCCCTTCCCTACCATCCGGGCGCTTGAACTTGAGTCGCCAGCTCTTGGTGCCGTTTGCTTTGACCAGCAAAAACAGCCCTTGGCCGTCGCTGAGCTTGTACGCCTTTTCGCGAGGCCTTGCAGCATCACACTTAGGGTCTGTTAGCGGTATAACTGAGCGTGCCATAGGGGTACGTTTTCCTTACCGAACCGGCGTACCCCTAAACGTACCCCTAAAAGCCGGGAATGTATAGAAACACTGGAAAGCATACGGACACAAAAAAACCGGCTACAGAGGCCGGTTTTAGTGGGTTTCAGGTTCATCAGGGAACATCTGAAATCATTGTAATGGTGCCCGAAGCCGGAATCGAACCGGCACGAGGTTACCCTCGAGGGATTTTAAGTCCCTTGCGTCTACCGATTTCGCCATTCGGGCGGTAGCGCTACGTTGTAAGGCCTGGACTATATACAGCCCTTCGATGCCTCGCAAGGTTTCAAACTAAAATGAAAAAGCCTCGTAAATCAGTGATCTACGAGGCTTTTCTAATTGGAGGCTGAGGTCGGAATCGAACCGGCGTTCACGGATTTGCAATCCGGTGCATAACCACTCTGCTACTCAGCCTTGAAACTAAACGGACCGTGTAAAACGGCCCGTTGAAAATGGAGCGGGAAACGAGACTCGAACTCGCGACCCCGACCTTGGCAAGGTCGTGCTCTACCAACTGAGCTATTCCCGCTTGTCGTGCTGACGGCCGCCATTCTATAGTTTCAGGACGGCCAGTCAACCCCTTGATTCAAAAAAGCTTATTTCTTTTCCGAGGTGATTCGCAGGTGTGGCCATGCAGCCAACAGGTACTGCGCCATCGACCACAGGGTGAGTACGGCAGCAATGATCAACAGGACGTAACCCAGTACAACCCAGGCAGTAAATGTTGGCGGATTGGCCAGCAAAATCACCAAAGCGACCATCTGAGCGGCTGTTTTCCATTTGGCCAGCTTTGAAACCGCGACATGCGCCCTGGCGCCCAATTCGGCCATCCACTCACGCAGTGCAGACACAACAATTTCACGGCCGATGATGATTGATGCTGACAGGGTCAACCAGAGGTTGGCGTGTTCGGCCACCAGTAATACCAGGGCCACCGCCACCATGAGTTTGTCAGCAACGGGATCAAGAAATGCACCAAAAGGTGTGCTCTGCTCCCAGCGACGGGCCAAATAACCGTCCAGCCAATCGGTTGCAGCCGCGACTGAAAACACCGCACTCGCCGCCCAATAGCTCCAACTGAAGGGAAGGTAAAACAGCAGAATAAACACCGGTATCAACAATACGCGGAGCACAGTAAGCAGGTTGGGGATATTCATCGACACAACTTGGCGGTAAAGAGAGTCGGCATTCTACTCACTGTGCAGGGCCGCATAAATCAACTCAGCGAGTTTTTTGCTGATTCCAGGTGCTTTGGCAATTTCTTCGATGCTGGCACGTGATAACTCTTGCAGCCCACCAAAATGATTAAGCAGCTCACGCCGGCGCTTAGGCCCTACGCCCGCGACGTCCTCCAGTGTTGAGGTGCGACGGGTTTTGCCGCGACGGGCACGATGTCCGGTGATAGCAAAACGGTGTGATTCATCCCGGATCTGCTGTATCAGATGCAGCGCTGGTGAATTCCCCGGCAAGGTGAACTCATGTGCGGCGTCATTCAGGTAGAGGGTTTCCAAACCCGGTTTGCGCGTGGTGCCTTTGGCGACGCCGAGCAGAATCAGGTCTGGCACCGACAGCTCTTCGAGCACTTCACGGGCCATGGCCAGCTGCCCTTTGCCACCATCGACCAAGAGGATGTCCGGCAGCTTGCCTTCGCCATCCTTGATCTTGCTGAAGCGCCGAGTGAGCGCTTGATGCATGGCGGCATAATCGTCACCCGGCGTCACGCCCTCAATGTTGTAGCGGCGGTAATCGGATTTCAGCGGCCCCTCGGGGCCGAATACCACACAGGAGGCCACGGTCGCCTCGCCGCTGGAATGACTGATGTCAAAGCACTCCAGGCGTTGCGGCACTTCATCCATATCCAGCGCTTCGGCCAGTGCGTCAAAGCGCGCGGCAACGTGTTGTCGATTGGCTAGGCGTGCTGCCATGGCCTGCTCCGCATTGGTCACAGCCAATTGCTGCCAGCGCGCGCGGGTACCGCGAACGCGGTAGCTGATGCTCAGCTCGCGGCCACGAAGCTCATCGATGGCGGCGATCAATGTGGGGAAGTCTTCGTGCTGCGCATTGACGATAAGCTCGCTCGGCAGATCGCGTTCCTGACTGCTCAAGTAATACTGCGCGAGGAAGGCCAGTAGTACGTCACTGCCCTCCTCCTCAATCGCCACCTGCGGGAAAAAGTTTTTACTGCCGAGCACTCGGCCACCACGCACGCTGATCAAATGCACACATGCGCCACCGGGATTGACCATGGCCGCGACCACGTCCACATCACCGGTTCCACCTTCCATGCTCTGCTGGTCTTGAACCCGGCGCAGCAGCGATATCTGGTCGCGTAATCCGGCAGCCCGCTCAAAATCGAGGGCCATGGAGGCTGCCTGCATGCCGCTGGACAGCTCATCGGTCAGGGCATTGCTGCGCCCCTCAAGAAACATCACCGAATGGCGGACGTCATCAGCATATTCAGCGGGCTCTACCAGGCCGACACAGGGGCCTTTGCAGCGTTTGATCTGGTACTGCAGGCAGGGCCGTGTACGGTTCTTGTAGAAACTGTCCTCGCACTGGCGCACCAGAAAAGTTTTTTGCAGCAGGTTAAGGCTTTCTCGAATGGCGCCTGCGCTGGGATACGGGCCGAAGTACCTGCCTTTCTGCTTTTTCGCCCCACGATGAATGCTCAGGCGCGGGAAGTCGCCGTCGGAAAGCAGCACATAGGGGTAGGACTTATCATCGCGCAGCAGAATATTGTAAGGCGGGCGCCATTCTTTGATCAGCGTCTGCTCAAGCAGCAGGGCTTCGGTTTCGTTGGCGGTGATGGTGGTTTCGATCTGAGCGATTCGGCCGACCAACGCGGCGGTCTTTGGCGTTAAGCCGCTCTGGCGGAAGTAGCTGGCCAGGCGCTTTTTCAGATTTTTGGCTTTGCCGACATACAGCAGTTTTGCGTCCACATCGAACATGCGGTACACGCCAGGACGACCGCTGCAGGTGGAGAGGAATGCGCTGGAGTCGAAAGAGGCAGGACTGTTATCAGGTGTTGGCATCAATCATGCCGTGGCGTACGGCCAGCAGGGCCAGTTCGACATCGCTGGTAATCGAGAGCTTTTCAAAGATGCGATAGCGGTAGGTATTCACGGTTTTCGGCGACAGGCAAAGCTTATCGGAAATGGCCTGAACCTTTTGGCAGCCTGCAATCATCAGGGCGATTTGAATTTCGCGCTCGGACAGTAAGTCGAACGGTGAGTGACTGCTCTGTGGCTGAAATGACTTGAGTGCCAGCTGCTGGGCAATCTGCGGACTGATATAGCGTTGACCGCTGAATACCATGCGAATCGCCTGAACCATTTCTTCCAGCGCAGCGCCTTTAGTGAGATAGCCAGCGGCACCAGCTTGCAGTAGGCGCGTGGGGAAAGGGTCTTCCTCACATACGGTTACGGCAACAACTTTAAGATCAGGATGGCTGCGAATCAGCTTACGGGTGGCTTCAAGACCACCGATACCCGGCATTTTGATGTCCATCAGAACAACGTCAGGTTTCAGCTCGCGGGCTTTTTTCAGGGACTCTTCGCCTGATTCGGCTTGGCCTACCACCTGTAAACCGTCGATATCGGCCAGCATACGAGTAATGCCGGTGCGTACCAGGTCGTGGTCATCAACAACGAGAACTCTGATCAAGCGTCACCCCGGTCGACATCAACTGCGTTGAGCAGTTGCTGGGTTGAAAGTCTGGTGCCTGTAAGCCACCAGCTTGGCGCATAACCGTCAAAAGACAAGCGCCAATAAGTGAGCGCTAAATGACGGCCAGAGAAAATATGGCGGAAGCGGTGAGATTCGAACTCACGGAAGAGTTTCCCCTTCGACGGTTTTCAAGACCGTTGCATTCAACCGCTCTGCCACGCTTCCGGCGTTTGCGGGCGGCAATCTTACCCGAACGCAACACGCTGTCAAACTCTGCGTGTTGGCTCTTTATCTGCCTCTGCTATGATCGGGCCTGACCTTGGTCACGGAACCATCAGCCATTTCAGGAGTGTCGCCATGAACGAACACAATTATGCACTTGACCATACGCAGGTTGAGCAGCAAGAAGTCAGCCGCGTCCTGCGCAACACTTATGGCCTGCTGGCCATCACCCTGGCCTTCAGCGGCTTGGTGGCGTACATCGCGCAGCGCGCCAATGTGCCTTACCCGAATATCTTTGTGGTGCTGATCGGCTTCTATGGCCTGTTCTTCCTCACCGCCAAACTGCGTAATTCGGCCTGGGGCCTGGTTTCGACTCTGGCTCTGACCGGCTTTATGGGCTACACCCTCGGCCCAATCCTCAATCGCTACATGGGCATGGCCAACGGTGCTGAAGTTGTCAGCTCTGCCTTCGCCATGACGGCCCTGGTGTTCTGCGGCTTGTCGGCTTACGTACTGACCACCCGCAAGGACATGAGCTTCCTCAGTGGCTTCATCACTGCGGGTTTCTTTGTCCTGCTGGGTGCGATGGTTGCTGGCTTCTTCTTCGAAATTAGCGGCCTGCAGCTGGCGATCAGCGCAGGTTTCGTGCTGTTCTCCTCGGCCTGTATCCTGTTCCAGACCAGCGCAATCATCCATGGCGGTGAGCGCAACTACATCATGGCAACCATCAGCCTGTATGTATCGATCTACAACCTGTTCGTCAGCCTGCTGCAGATTTTCGGCATCATGGGCAGCGACGACTGATTTAAGTTGCTGTGAAAAGTCCGCTCCGGCGGGCTTTTTTATGCCTGGCATCCGGCCAGGCACCATACGAGCCGTCGCTACGCAACGTTAACAATGACTCCCGGTCATTTTTTATGCCTGCCGCGCGCATCTTGACGGCTCAGGCTTTATCATTCCGGCAAATTGGCTTGCCAGGTTTGCTATGAAGTTCGCCATCGCCCTCTTCTCACCTCCTCATGCGCCCTCCTCGCGCCGCGCGCTGCGTTTTGCCCAAGCGGCATTGGCGGGCGGGCATGAGATTGTGCGGCTGTTCTTCTATCAGGACGGCGTCCACAGCGCATCGAGCAATGTGGTCTGCGCGCAGGATGAAGTGGATCTACCGCGTGAATGGCGTGAGTTCGTGCAAGCGCAGCAACTGGATGGCGTGGTGTGTATCGCCGCAGCCCTGCGCCGTGGCGTATTGAATGACGACGAAGCGCAGCGCTACTCGCGCACAGCCGCCAATCTGAATGCACCCTGGGAGCTTTCCGGCCTGGGCCAATTGCACGAAGCGGCGCAGCTGGCGGATCGCCTCGTGTGCTTTGGAGGACCTTGAAGTGAGCAAGTCACTGTTGATCATCAGCCGCCAAGCGCCCTGGTCCGGCCCCGGTGCGCGGGAAGCGCTGGATATAGCGTTGGCCGGTGGCGCCTTCGATTTGCCGATTGGCCTGCTGTTTCTCGATGACGGTGTATTCCAGCTGGGCAGCGCGCAGCAACCGGGCAATCTGCAGCAGAAAGACCTCAGTGCCAACCTGCAGGCCTTGCCGATGTTTGGTGTCGAGGCGCTGTATGTTTCGCAGCGCAGTCTGGCCGAACGCGGCCTGCGTGATCAGTCCCGCAGTCTTGCTGTCGAGCACCTCGATGACTCTTCGATAAGCGCCTTGATTGACCGTTACGACCAGGTGATTACGCTCTGATGGCTACCTTGCACGTACTTTCGCACTCGCCCTTTACCGATAGCCGCCTGAGCAGTTGCCTGCGCATTCTCGGCAGCCAGGATGCCCTGCTGCTCTGTGGTGATGCCGTATATGCCTTACAGGCCGGCAGCGCGCAGCTCCAGGCGCTGGAATTGATGTCTGAAAGCATTGCGCTGTATGCCCTGGATGAAGACGTGCAGGCTCGCGGCCTTGCGTACCCTACCCGTCTCACACTGGTCGATTACCCCGGTTTCGTTGCGCTGAGCTGCCAATACGACAAGGTAAACACCTGGCTATGACCACGCTGAGTGTTGAAGGTCGCAGCCTGGCGCTGGACAAGGATGGCTATCTGCTCGACCTGGCTGATTGGTCCGAAGTTACCGCGCATGCCCTGGCACAACGTGAAGGCATCAGCCTGAGTGCCGAGCACTGGGAAATTCTCTGGCTGGTGCGCAGCTTTTACGACGAGTTTCAGTTGTCACCGGCCAATCGCCCGCTGATCAAATTTATTGCCGTGAAAATCGGCCCCGAGAAAGGCAATAGCCTGAACCTCAATCGCCTGTTCAATGGCGCTCCCGCCAAACTCGCCGCCAAGCTGGCGGGCCTGCCCAAGCCGACCAATTGCCTATGAACCTTGTAACCCCAGCCGAACACCCTTTTGCCCAGTTCGTCCGCGCTCTGGGCAAAGGCAAGCGCGGCGCACGTAACCTGACTCGCGAGGAAGCCCGTGAAGCCATGGGCATGCTGCTTGATGGGAAGGTAGAAGACACACAGCTGGGTGCCTTTCTGATGCTGTTGCGGCACAAGGAAGAAAGCGCCGAGGAAATGGCCGGCTTTGCCGAGGCTGTGCGTGCACGCTTGCAGGCGCCCGCGATTCAGGTGGATCTGGATTGGCCCAGCTATGCCGGGAAGAAGCGCCACCTGCCCTGGTTCCTGCTGGCCGCCAAAGCCCTGGCCGGCAGCGGCATTCGCATCCTGCTGCACGGCGGCGGCCCACACACCGCCGGGCGGATGTACAGCGAACAGCTACTCGAAACCCTGCACATTCCACTGTGCCGCAGCTGGGATAGCGTCGAGCAGGCATTGGCACACCAGCACCTGGCGTTTATCCCGCTGGGCGACTGGATGCCGCAACTGCAACGCATGATCGACCTGCGGAATATCCTCGGCCTGCGCTCACCGATTCATTCCCTGGCGCGCATTCTCAACCCGCTGGGCGCGCGTTGCGGCCTGCAGAGCATCTTTCATCCGGGTTATCAGGCAGTACACCGTGAAGCCAGCCAGTTGCTCGGCGATAGCGCTGTAGTTATCAAAGGTGAAGGCGGCGAAATCGAGATCAACCCGGACGCCACCAGCCACCTGTATGGCACGGCTAATGGCGGCAACTGGGATGAGGAATGGCCGGCGCTGTCGGCGCTGCGCCACGTCAAACCCGAATCATTGCAGCCCGCTCACCTGGCCGCGTTCTGGCGTGGTGAAGTGGCCGATGATTACGGCCAGCTTGCCGTAATCAGCACCATGGCTCTGGCCTTGCGCGCCCTCGGCGAACCGCGTGAACAAGCCCTGGAGCGCGCCGCCCAGATGTGGGCGGCGCGCAATCAGACGCTCGCCTGAGCCCCTTCGAACCAGGCCAGTTTCTCCCGCAGCTGCACCACTTCGCCGACTATGACCAACGTCGGCGCATGCACCTCATGCTCCGCCACCAGCTCCGCCAGATTGGCCAGGGTGCCAGTAAACACCCGCTGATTCTGCGTTGTGCCCTGCTGGATCAATGCTGCCGGGGTTGTTGCGGCGCGACCATGGGCAATCAGCTGCTGACAAATAATCGGCAAACCCACCAGCCCCATATAAAACACCAGAGTTTGACTGCTGGCGGTGAGTTCATTCCAGGGTAAATCACTGCTGCCATCTTTCAGGTGACCGGTAACAAAACGCACCGACTGCGCATGGTCTCGGTGGGTCAGCGGAATCCCAGCATAAGCGGCGCAGCCAGAGGCTGCGGTAATGCCAGGAACAACCTGAAAGGGGATGCCGTGGGCGGCCAGCTCTTCAATTTCCTCTCCGCCGCGGCCAAAGATGAACGGATCTCCGCCTTTAAGACGTAGCACCCGCTTACCTTCTTTGGCCAGATTGACCAAGCGCTGGTTGATCTGCTCCTGCGGTACGGCATGCTCGGCACGCCGTTTGCCGACATAAATGCGCTCGGCATCACGGCGGCACAGTTCGATAATCGCAGGTGCCACCAGGCGGTCATACAACACAACATCGGCTTGCTGCATCAGGCGCAAGGCGCGGAATGTCAGCAAATCAGGATCACCCGGCCCTGCGCCAACCAGATACACCTCGCCCAAGGTGCGCGGGGCAATGCCGGCAATTTTCTCTTCCAGCAGACGCTGACCTTCCTGCAGCTTACCGGCGAATACGCTTTCGGCCACCTGACCCTGGAACACATCCTCCCAGAACACCCGTCGCTGCTGCACATCGGGGAAGAGTCCTTTGACCTGAGCACGAAAACGTTTGGCCAGACCAGCCAGCTGGCCATAGGTCGCGGGAATCCAGGTCTCGATTTTGGCGCGAATCAGCCGCGCCAATACAGGAGCATCGCCGCCACTGGTAATCGCCACAATCAAAGGCGAGCGATCAACAATGGCGGGGAAAATCACGCTGCACAGCTTGGGCGCATCCACCACATTGACCGGAATGCCCAGGGCCTGCGCCTCGGCGGATATCTGCGCATTCAGCGGCTCGTCATCGGTGGCGGCAATGATCAGTGTCACCCCCTGCAGATCAGCCGATTGATAATCGCGCAGCAGCACCTCGCCGTTACGGGCGCTGGCCATCTCACGCAATTCATCACGAATCTCCGGCGCTACTACCCGCAGCGTTGCGCCGGCATCACTGAGCAAGCGCGCCTTGCGCACGGCAACTTCGCCGCCACCGACCACCAGTACCAGGCGATCCTGCAGTTTGTGGAACAGGGGCAGAAAATCCATGACGCACGCTCTCGATCGGATAAACAAAACGGGGCGGCACTGGCCGCCCCG
>TARA_R110002072_G_scaffold303084_1_pt1 | contig 32487 bp, 25 predicted proteins | sample TARA_R110002072 | Tara Oceans TARA_R110002072 (sample SAMEA4397118) | marine metagenome | biome: Polar Biome; feature: [SRF] surface water layer (ENVO:00010504); material: water (ENVO:00002006), including particulate matter (ENVO:01000060) such as... | depth 5 m
AGATAAAGAGGTGCTTTTTTATACTTTTGCTAACATAGGAGACGCCGAGTTCGCCAAGAAAAACGCAATGGCTTCACTTCCATTTTTCAAGAAAAAACTTGGCTAAAACTCTGCGCTCTTCACGACTACGCGGTGAAAAAAGTACTTCTTAATCTCATTGGAAATAGATAAGGTTTTTGTCCCAGCGGGACAACTGGTCTGTAGCTGATTGATAAAAGATCGTTGCCTCGTTCCATAGGAACGAATGGTGACCTATTATTACGAGACGTTCCTATGGAACGAGGATTTTTTAATTATCCTGTTTTTGCTACAAACGAATCGTTCCTACGGAACGAACAGGCTGCTGAGCTAGTGTTGGTCATGCTTCCTTGTCCTGATGATTATCGGGATGAATTTGAACATAGATCATTGAATAGTTATTTCTTCTAAATTCCTTCCAAATTGAATGCTTAATTTGAGATCTATGAAATCGAGCATTTAGCAGGAGACACACACGGAGGTGATCCTCAGAAATGCGAAATTCCATCTGACCATTGAAAAAATATATAGACAGATGAAAATCTTGGTGATCGAAGACGAAAAGGAGCTGGCCAGTGATATTGTGCACTATCTCTCAGGTGAAAATTACCGCTGTGAGACAGCCAGTGATTTTGCGACAGCCAAAGAAAAAGTAAGCCTCTACCAATACGATTGCATTTTGCTGGACCTGATGCTGCCTGGAGGAGATGGATTTGATATTCTGGAGCATTTGCGCAGTCAGAATAAGCAGGATGGTGTGATTATCATTTCCGCCAAAGACACGCTTGAGGACAAGATCAAAGGTTTGAATATCGGTGCAGATGATTACTTGGCTAAGCCATTTCACCACTCGGAGTTAGCCGCGAGAATACATTCCGTGATTCGCAGGAAACAATTTGATCCTTCAAACCTGATCATCCAAAACGAAATTAAAATTGATTTACTTTCAAAAACTGTCCAAATAGAGGGGAATCCCATTTTTTTGACCAAAAAGGAATATGATTTATTACTGTTCTTTATAGGTAATAAAAACAGGGTTTTATCAAAAAGCGCTCTGGCTGAGCATCTTTCCGGGGATGTGGCGGATATGTTTGATAGCCATGATTTCGTCTATGCACACGTGAAAAACCTTAAGAAAAAGCTCAATGAACAGGGGTATGCTGGCTATCTCAAAACAATCTACGGAACTGGCTATAAGTGGGAAATATGACAAAACTGCTCGATAAACCTTTCAAGGCATTCACCATCTATGCACTAATCATCTTGTTGGTAAGTATTCCTATCTATTTTTTGGTGGTGGATTGGATTTGGGTGACTGAGATTGACGATCATCATGAGATGACTATGGAGCGGATTGAAAACCGATTTAAGGAAGCTCATCTCTCAGGTCATGATCTAGAAGCGATTCTGAATTCTTGGAATATGCTGCAACCGAGTTCGTCGATCATGCCTATAACAGAAAATATAGCTAGGCCCGATAGCATATACGAAGTGACGAAGTACAATGAGTATGAGCTGGAATCGGATCGTTTTCGCGGGTTGCAAACGGTGATTGAGATTGATAAAAAACCCTATTTATTGAATATAGAAACCAACGTGGAGGAAGCTTACGAGACTATTTTTGCGATTGGTCTGGTGACTATTTTGCTCTATGGACTTCTGGTTTTTGGTTTTATCCAACTCAACCGAAAGATTTCTAAGAGCGCCTGGAAGCCATTTGACAATACACTTACAAAATTGAAATCCTTTGATTTGAGTTTGAGTAAAGGGGTGGAATTTGATGAGACTGACATTGAAGAATTTACAGAGCTGAATCAAACCATAACTAGGTTGATTGCTGAAAATGTCAATGCCTATAATCAGCAGAAGGCCTTTGTCGCGAATGCTTCTCACGAATTGCAAACTCCTATTGCTTTGCTGAAATCCAAATTGGATATCCTTTTTCAGGATGAAAAACTCAGTGCCAAACAATCAGAACTGGTGAATGCCATACAGATTCCATTGGCACGGCTAACCCGGGTGAATAAGAATTTGCTTCTGTTGGCAAGAATCGACAACAGTAAATTTTCGGATAGTTCTGAAATTGATTTTTTAGAGAAAATAGAGAAGAGTGAAGAGTTACTTCAGGATTATATTTCAGAGCGAAAATTGACTTATAGAAAAGAAATCACCGGGATAGCAAACGTGACCTGTAGTCTTTTTTTGGCGGAAACGCTTGTCAATAATTTGCTCTCCAATGCGATCCGTCATAGTCCTGTTTCAGGCGAAATCATAGTGCGGGTTAGTGAAAATGAGATTTCATTTTTGAATTCAGGAGTCGAACGCTTGAAGGAAGAGACTCTTTTTAAGCGATTTTCTATATCCACCACTGAGACGACCAACAGTGGATTGGGGCTGGCCATCGTGAAAGAGATCTGCAAGCAAAATGGCTGGGAAATCAACTATGATTTCTTGGATCATTTCCACATTTTTTCGGTACGCTTCAGTAAATTCTAAATGTCTTCTAAATCTCATGCGACTTTTGGGTAATCATATTTACCAAACCCAAATTTCATATGAACAAGTACCTAACGATTTTATCTATTGGCGTCTTGCTTTCGACGGGCGCCTGTGCTCAGGAACAATCTGGCGATGAAGTGCCTGAGGCTGTAAAAGCTGCCTTTTCTCAGAAATTTCCAACCGCAAAGAAAGTAAGCTGGGATATGGAGTCTGCTACTGAATGGGAGGCTGAATTTAAACTGGAAGGGAATGAGTATTCTGCGAATTTTTTAGCTGACGGAACTTGGCAAGAAACTGAACACGAAATTAAAAAAGCTGATATCCCAGAAGCTATCAAACAGACTTTAGCTCAGGACTTCGCTGGATTCAAAATCGAAGAAGTAGAGATCTCAGAAAAAGCCGATGGAAGCGTCTATGAATTGGCGGTGGAAAAAGGCGAGGAAGAGTGGGAGTTGGTATTCGATATCAATGGAAAACTAATCGAAAAGAAAGCAATCGAAGAAGATGATGAAGATTAAAAACTATTTGCTGTTCATTTTTCTAATGTTATCTCAGCCTCTTTTGGCTCAGGAAACAAAAATAAAAGTGTCAGGAAAAATCACGGACAAGACCTCTCAGGAGGACTTGTCCTATGTTAATGTAGTGCTGAAAACAGCCAAAGACGCCAGTTTTGTGACTGGTGCTATTACCGATGAATCGGGACTTTTTACCTTAGTAGATGTAGCTCCGGGAGATTATGAATTGGAAGCAAGTTTCATAGGGTTTGAGACGGTGAGCAAAGCCATTTTTGTGGGGTCAAGTTCTGCATTTCTGAATCTGGGTGAGATTATGATGACTGCATCTTTCCAGGATTTGATAGCTGTGGAGGTAGTGGGGCAGGCGGAAGCAGTAAGTGCCAAAATGGATAAGAAAACCTATGATTTAGGTCAGAATATTAGCCAAAGTGGGGGCTCCGTGCTTCAGGCTATGTCCAATCTTCCTGGGGTAACCGTCCAGGATGGTAAAGTTCAGATTCGGGGAAATGACCGCGTAGCAGTTTTGATCGATGGGAAGCAGACTGCTTTGACTGGATTTGGTAATCAAACTGGCCTAGACAATCTTCCATCCTCCGCAGTGGAGAGAATTGAGATCATCAATAATCCCTCTGCAAAGTTTGACGCAAATGGAAATGCGGGCATCGTCAATATCATTCTGAAAAAAGAAAAGCAGGAGGGATTCAACGGGAAAGTTGGCCTAGCGCTTGGTGTAGGAGTACTTTGGGAGAAAAAAGCAAACCTCCCCGACATCAGGCCTCAGTATCAAGGCACGCCAAAAATCAATCCTTCAGTTTCACTGAATTATCGCAAGAAGGATGTGAATTTATTCCTTTCGGCAGATAATCTCTACACCCAGACATTGAATAAAAATGAGTTTGTCACCCGAACTTATAATGATGGAACTGTCATCAATCAGCAACTTAAGAGAAACAGAAATACCAATTTTTTGACCACCCGCGCAGGGATGGATTGGACGATAGACCAGTCAAATACACTTAGTATTTCAGGACTTTTTGGGAGTGAAAAAATCATTGACAGAGGCGATCAGCCTTTTTTCAATGGGAATTATTCAGAGCGATTGAGGCTTTGGCAGTTCTTAGAAGATGAGCTCAAGACCACTGTGATGGCTACAGCGGCTTTCAAACATAACTTTGCGGATCCAGGTCAAAGCCTTTCAGCAGGGTTGAATTATACTTTTCACCGAGAGGATGAGCAGTATTTCTTTACCAATATTTTACCAAGCTCTTCAGGTAAAGATGCTTTCAAATTGCTCTCAGATGAGAATGTGGTGGACGTCACGCTTGACTATGTGAAACCCATGAAGAATGGTAGGCTGGAAACCGGAATGAAGTTTAGAAGACGTTGGATTCCAACCAACATGCAGTTTTTTCCAGGCGAAAACTCCCCGATTGATTCTCTGGCTGGTGGAGCGGCTACATACAAGGAAATCATTCCTGCAGTATATGGTAATTACGTGTTTGAGTCGAAAAAACTGGAAGCGGAAATCGGGCTGAGATTGGAGTACATCAAGCTGAACTATGATGTGAACCCAAATCATCCGACCTACAAAAGTGATGGATACAATTACTTCCAGCCCTTTCCGAATACCCGATTTTCTTACAAAATCAATGGGATGAATAAGATCACTGCATCCTACAACAGAAGAGTAGATCGACCAAATGAAGTGGATATCCGGATCTTCCCGAAGTACGATGATGCGGAGATTATCAAGGTGGGTAATCCTGCTTTGAAACCTCAGTTTACTAATTCCTACGAACTAGGATGGAAGACGGGCTGGAGTACCGGTTCACTATATACAGCAGCCTATCATCGACAGGTGGATGGAACGATCACCAGGATTTCTTCTACCTATGGAGACAGCAAATTGATCTACGCCATCTTTCAAAATGCTGCAAAAAGCTACAATACTGGTTTGGAATTGATCTGGGATCAGGATGTCAATGATTGGTATTCTTTTGACCTAAATCTGAATGGATATCACAATCAGATCGATGCATTTACTGTACAGAATCTATATCCAGAACCACATGCGTTTTCAGCGGATAAGCAGGAGATTTTCTCGGGAAATGCCAAATGGAATTCGAAATTCAAGTTTTCAGAGAATTTCACAGGCCAATTGACAGCCATTTATTTGGCTCCGGATATTATTCCTCAAGGCAAAATTCAAGGAAGATTCACCTTGGACATGGGCTTGAAAAAAGTGATTCAAGGTGGTAGTGGTGAGTTGTTTTTCAATGCCACTGATTTGCTGAATACGATGGTGATTAAGAAGACTATAGATGGAAATGACTTCAGCTACACGAGTGCGGATTATTACGAGACGCAGGTGTTTCGGGTAGGGTATAGTTACAAGTTTTAACGGTTTGGTCTAAATTTTCTATGAAAGAAAATGCTAACGGAATCACTATAGTCATCCCTATTTTCAATGAGGAAGATGGGATAGGAAGAATTTTGCCAGCTTTTGAAGAGTATATCAATCAGTCAAAATTCGAGGTCAATCTATTATTGGTCAATGATGGTTCTACTGATCATAGCTTGAGTAAAATCAAGAAAATTGCAGCGCTTCATGACCATGTTGGCTTCATTTCCTTTGAGAAAAATGCAGGACTAAGCTCAGCAATTCGGGCAGGCTTCGAAAAATCCACTACTAAATGGGTGGGCTACATTGACGCTGACTTGCAGACAGATCCTATGGACTTTCTGAGATTGGAAGCGATGATTCCTGATTATGATCTGGTGACGGGCAGGAGAACAGGGCGCAAGGACAGCGCGGTGAAGAAAATGTCTTCCACTTTTGCCAACTGGTTTCGGGATTCCATGCTACACGACGGTGTTCATGATTCGGGATGTCCGTTGAAAATCATGCGTAGGTCGGTTGCTTTGGATATGCCTTTCTTCAAAGGCATGCATCGATTCTTTCCTGCGCTGACTTTGATTCAGGGCAAAAAAGTCATTGAAATTCCTGTAAAGCATTTTCCAAGAGTTACGGGTAAATCCAAATTTAACGTGTGGAACCGGCTTTTGTCCCCCCTTCAGGACACACTAGCGCTGCGATGGATGATGAAGCGGCAGTCTACGTATACGATTTCTGAGAATTCCATCAAAACACATAAAGCAGCAATCCATGAATAGTTGGGTGCTACTTGGAGTTGGTTTTCTAGCTCAGGGGCTTTTTTCAGCCCGATTTCTAATACAATTGGTCAAGTCTGAGAAAGCAGGAAAAGTGCTTTCACCGGTTATTTTCTGGCAACTCAGTTTGGTTGCCTCCTTTCTACTGCTGGTTTATGGGACATTTCGCCAGGATCTGGTGATTGTCGGCGGACAATTGGTAGGCTATTTCATTTACATCCGAAACCTGAAAATCCAAAACGCCTGGCAGCTTTTCCCAAAGTGGGTTCGCTGGAGTTTCATTCTTCTTCCCCTGTTGTTTCTGGGGTACTTGGTCTTTCATGCACATTATGATTTCCACAGTTTGGTGCACAATCCGGAGATCAGTGGAATGCTACTCACTTGGGGTACGCTCGGTCAGGTTATTTTCACCACGAGGTTTGTGGTACAATGGTTTGAAGCAGAGCGAAGCAAGGAATCCCAATTCCCCTTGAGTTTTTGGTACATCAGCTTGGTAGGAGCGGTATTGATCGCTTCCTATGCGATACTTCGCAAGGACTCTGTGCTGTTTATTGGTCAGGCATTTGGGATCTTGGTGTATGTGAGAAATCTGATGATACACTACGGAGCAGCCAATGAGGAGAAACTCAGTTTCCTCGATCGGATCAAAAGCATGAGAATGACTTTGCTGTTGGTCTTTGTCGGCATGGTGTTATTTTTCAACTTGGGAGCTTGGTCTGTCACCGAATCCAGCGAAGCCCGCTATGCCCAAATCGCCAAAGAAATGGTGCAAACAGGCGATTGGTTGCATCCCCAACTCATGGGAATCTACCATTATCATAAGCCGCCAGTGACTTATTGGCTGACTGCTTTGAGCTATGAAGTGATGGGGATTTCTCCGTTTTCGGCTAGGTTTCTTTTGCAGATTTCGGTGCTGCTTCAGATTTGGCTAGTCTATAAGCTTGCCTTACTTTTCTTCAAGCGATCCAATCCGGCCTTTCTATCCGCCATGCTGTATGCCTCATTTCCAGCATTGATTATTGGCAGTAGGGCATTGACGACAGATACCTTTCTGGCATTATTCGTTTTGGCAGCGCTTTATTTCTGGTTTGATTTTTTGGAGAAAAGAAAAGGGTACCTACTGATTTTATGTTATGTTTTTCTGGGGATTGGATTTCTGACCAAAGGCCCAGTGGTGTTGATTGTGCCGCTTTTAATCTGGGCCTATCAAGGCCTGGTGATGAAGCAGAAGATGGGTTCGGTCAAAATTCATCTGGCCGGAATAGCCTTGATGCTGGGAATTGGATTGAGTTGGTTTGTCCTCTTGCACCTGGAAGATGAGCGCTTTCTCGATTACTTCCTGTTCAAACATACCATAGATCGCTTTGCCACAGATACCTTCCATCGCGGACAACCATTTTGGTTTTATGCAGTGGTTTTGCTGGGAACGGCCTTCCCTTGGATATTGATCTTACTGCGAAAGATTCCGCTCAAGCGGGCTGATTTCGTGAAAAAAGGAGCTATGCTGGTGATGTGGGTGCTTTTACCTTTAGTTTTTTTCTCCCTCAGTCAGTCCAAACTGGTGCTGTATATCTTGCCGCTGTATTCCGGGTTGGCGATTGGTGCGATTTATTATTGGGAAAAGCTTAGAGATCCGCAGCAAAAAATATGGGAGCGATTGCAGTTAGGTTTTCATGCGCTGCTGATGCTTGCCTTGGTGGCCTTTCCCCTGATAGATTCCAAGATCTCACTGAATTTCAAGTTTTACTTCATCTGGTTTATCACCGCGTCATTACTAGCTGCGATGCAGAAAGTAGATATCCGCAGAGTCGAACGCACGGTGATTTACGCTTTTATATTCACGATGGGCTTGACGGGAATGTCCACCTATTTCATGAGTCAAAATGCTGGACTGACTAACGATACCCGTAATGTAACAGCTTGGCTGCATCAAAATAAACCAGAGCTCAAGGAGGTAATAGTTTACAACAAACGCCTGCCTTCTGTGTTGTTCAATTCGGATTTGAAAGTGATTTCTGTGTATGATGGCGATGAAAGCCTGAACCGGGAAACGCAGTTTCAGCAGAATGAGGATTGGAAGTCTGGTTTGATCAATTTACAATTTGATTCCACCTGGATCTTAGAAAAAGCCCCGGATAATTCGATATGGATTTCGAAGGAAAGAAAAGAGCTTCCGGACTTGAGGGGAAATGGAGAGTGGAAGGAGTTGGAGATTGTAGATGGTTGGAAGATTTTGGAATTAAGGATGAACTGAGTTTAAGCAGCGTGCTTTAATTTGCTCGCGGCGGCGCAGCGGATAAGGCGGGTTTTTACTTGAGTTTAAACATTGATCATTGAGAATTTTTTCTCCCGCCACGGCGCAAAGACGCAAAGAACTATTCTAAGGATTCTATTTAAAGGTCCTCTGCGACAAACTCCGTTATCTTCGCGGCTTCGCGGTGAAAAAAGTACTTCTTAATCTCATTAGAAACAGATTAGGTTTTGTCCCAGCGGGACAACTGGTTTGTAGGGGATTGGAATAGAAGACCGTTTCCTCCTTCGATAGGTACGAATGATGACTTTATTTCACGAAACGTTCCTATGGAACGAGGTGTCTTTATTTATCCTGTTTTGCTACAAACGAATCGTTCCTACGGAACGGTAATGCTTGGGATATTGAGTTTGAACATTGATGATTGATCATTTTTTAGCTCGGTCCAGCTTCTGGAGAAGCAGGACAACTCTAGCTTGTGCCCTCTAAGTTAACCTCCGTGTCCACCGCGGTTAAATCAAAAAAAAAACACCTTGGAATTTAAGTATTCCAAGGTGTTTTGATAAGCTGATTTAACTAGCTGATCCTTATTTCTGCTGCTGCAGATACGTAATCAATGACGCTAATTCCTCATAAGAAAGGGAGTTAACCAAACCCGGAGGCATCATGGATGTTTCCATCACCTTACGGGCTTTGATTGTACTCTTATCCAGTTTGGTAGCTGTACCAGTGATATCCTGAAGTACCACTTCGTTGGCTGTCTCGGCAGTGACAAAGCCCATGTAGCTCTTATCGTCATTGGTAGAGATAAGAACTGAAGCAAAGCCCTGTGAGATAGAAGCATTTGGTTTCAAGATAGATTCTGTGATCTGAGAACGATTCATGATTGAGCCGATCTGACCCATAAATGGACCTTTCAGCGGCTGACCTTTTTCTACACTGTGACAAGCCACACAACCTTGGCTGGTGAAGAGTGCTTTACCTTTGATCGGATCTCCTTTTAGATCTTGTACTGCGATCATCACATCCTCTATAGACGTGGCGCCTACTTGTCCTTTTTTGTTTTTGATTTTTTCCAAATCAACTTCAGTTTCTTGGATCACCAAGTTGGACTGCTCTTCTCCAAATTCCTCGATTTCCATTCTGTTTCGCTCATTAAGCTCAGCGAAGAATTGTCTTTTCGTAGGGTCATCTTGTGCATTGCGCTCGCCAACCAAGAAGTCTTTTATCTTATCAGAAGATTCCCAAGTGATTGCCTTGTAATACGGGCCATGCGTATCTGGGCGAGTTCCCCACCACCATGAACCGTCATAAGGTGCTTCTTTCTTGTACAATCTAGAAAGTGTGCCCAAAATCTCAGCTTTCAGTTCCATGTCATCTGTGTCACCATAGGCTTTGATCAATCCATCGACTGCTTTTGGATCATGCATGTAGCGCAAAGTCCAAAGTGCGATTTTTGAATTCTCTGTTCCAATCGCTTCTACCGCTGCATCTACCGCATGAAGTTTAACCAGTGATTTCACGGCTACGTGTGGAAGGATAATTGCGGAATTAGGCGTAGCGTGTGGGCCTTCAGTACCTTTCTCAGGCTGTTTGAATGAGGTAGGTACGCTTACTTTCAACAATTCTTCAGCTGCTTCTGGATTTCCGATTCTTCCCAAAGCAACGATTGCTGCTGATTTTACGCGGTCATTAGGATCAGTGACTCCTTCGATAAATGGATCAAGTGGAACTCCCTGAAGACAGGTTTTACGATCTGCTAATGCTCTTAGCGCAAATTCTCTTACTTTTTCTTCTTGGCTTAATTTCACCAATTCACCATTTCCAGATCCACAGGTAGCCTGTGCGTAGGTGTAAATACCTGCAACTCTTACTTCAAGAGTTAGTGTTTTGTCTGTAGCTACTGAAAGAGCTGCGGCTCCAGCTTCATTTGGGAAGCGGGCAAGAAGTTCGCGCTGTGCGTGGAAACGTGAAACTGAATTATGTGCTTTTAGCAAAGCTGTCAATTCTTCGACCGTGGAAGTATTCAAGTCAGGGAAAGCTTCGTAAGTCCAGTCCTTAGGAACTACACGAACGACATAACCTTTCTCTGGGCTACCGAAGTAACCCGCACCATTCCAAGCGGCAAGGAACATACGTCCAGAACCATCCACATCTAAATCTGAAATCTGTGGAAGTTTGATGAATTCCTCATCCTGCTGCGTAAAACCAGCGCCGTCCATTGTCACACGGTGTATGTACAAGTGGCTTCTGCCCCAATCCGCCATCATCGGCACGTGATTGTATTTGGCTGGCCATCTGTCATCATCCATGAAGTAACTACCTGTACCGGAACCTCCGCCTAGATCTACTAGTGCAGGAATGGTTTCTTCAGTGAAGTTTTTGAAAAAGTTAGGGTAGCCATACTCACCAGACTGTGTGTAGTGAATGAAACGAATGTTCCAGCCACCGCCGTCGTTGGTATTGCCACGGGTATAAATATTCATAAATGGATCAATCGCCACATCGTAGATGTTTCTAGTTCCATGGATGTACTCTTCCATTTCGGTGCCGTCAGGACGTACACGGACAATTCCGCCACCCAACATGGTCATATGCGTACCGTCTCTATCGATAGCATCTGGAAAACCAAAATCTCCTACGGCGATATAAATCCAGCCATCGATACCCATACGGATACCATTGGTAGAGTGATCTGTACCACGGGAACGGATAGATTCTGGAGAGGAAATTCCTTCAATTAACATTTTGGCAGGGCCATCAGCTACACCGTCGTCGTCCTTATCTTCATAAACGACCAAGTTCATGCCTTCTGCTTTTCCTGTTGCTTCCGAAAACTGCGTATGAAGAACGAAGACTTGATCTCTTACAGCGATGATACCACGTGGATTATCTACTTTGACAAACTCAGTATGTGAATCAAGTTCGCCGTCATTGTTACTATCTACCAAGCGTACAATTGCACCTTTTCCGGGCTCTTTTCCCAGTGAACCCATCATATCTACTCCTACGAATACATTTCCGTTAGGAGAAACTGCCAATGCAGCGGGACTTGGAACGATGTCCGGCCCTGCGAAATTGGTCATGATCAATTCGGTGCTGTCAGCACCATGCTTCGCGGTGTCTAGAGGGTACTGAGGATAGTAATTGGTAAGCTCTTCTAAGTCAGCTTTTCTTGTATCGGGACTTGAGCATCCAAAAGCCAATAGACCGCCAGCTATTGCTATAACTGGAAACGAAATTTTAGACATGCTAAAAATGAAATTAGAGGTTTATTATTTTGAGGTCGCAGTTTGCGACCTCAAATATATCAGATTCTCCTTTTTTGGAGCATGTTTTCATTCATTCCTTTGTTCGTAGGGGTAATTCAATGATAAATGGCGAGAACTTTTAGAGTCAGAGGCCAAGATTTAACTTGATTTTCTTCCTTAGAGCTTTCGTGCTTAGGTTCAGTATTCTGCCTTACAGTTTACTTTTTGATTTGATTTTCGAAGAGAAAAATACCGTTCTTATTTGCAATTACGATGTCAGGTTTGCCGTCCTTGTTCATGTCTTCTACGGTGATATTCAGCCCAGCTCCAGAGTCGTTGTCGATGATATGCTCGCGGAAAAAGGGACCTATCATAGGAGTGAATTCTATATAAAATAAGTAAGGAGTATCTGCGTCACCTGCATCGTTTCCATTGTGCGCCAAGTATCTTTTGCCAGCAATCATTTCCATCTCTCCATCTCCGTTGAGATCAGCCAAAATGGTGGCGTGAGTTTGGGAAGTGAGGTTATTGATCAGGTGAGTTTGGAAGGTGGAATCGTTGATATATTCCTGCCACCATACGCCCATAGAATGTGCAGAGGAGCTTACTACGTCATTTTTCATATCACCATTTACATCCAAAATCTGCATGTGTGCGGCTTTGTCACTGATAGTAGCAGGGTGAAAAACCCAGTCCCCTGACGTCAGGTCTGCTTTTCCCTCAAACCATCCTGCGGAAATTACCACGTCTTTGATCTTGTCGCCATTGATGTCACCGTATCCAAGGCCATGAGAAAATCGGTCGGTGCCAGGTACATTTTCCTCTGTGAGCGCAAAGCGTTTCCACTCCGTTTCGCCTGGCTGAGTAGGTGCTTTCAGCCAGATGATTTGTCTGGTTTTGTAGTCGCCACAGAGGATATCGACCCTGCCGTCTCCATCCATATCTATAAATGCGGGTGACTCATTTGATATTCCAACAGAGTCGGCAATGATATGCTTTTGCCAGTTGCTGCTTTCGGTTTTTGGATTTTCAAACCAGTAAGCAGGAGTTCCAGGGTAATCTATAATGACTACGTCGTCCCAGCCATCCAAATTGACATCCATTCCAAGATTCAGAAAGGAATTACTGTATTCCTTTCTAGGGTCAAAAACCCGAGATGGAGAGATTTCATGCCTTGTCCAATTGGGGGCTTCAAACCAGAAATATCCAGCAACTATATCCATCAGGCCATCTTTATTTAGATCAGCCACAGCTACTCCTTCGGAAATAAAATCTTTGGAAATCACCGTTTTTTTAAAGTCAGACTTATGTTGATCTTGACTAAGAGCTGGATTTGAAAAGAGTGAAATAGCCAATAAGCCAAGCAGTACCTTACCTGTGCTTTGAAAAATGTTAGTGTTCATAATATTTTTTATTTAGGTTTTTGGGCGAGTTATAGAAGCTTTTATTAGAGAAAGGATAAAGTTTAATCTCAGATTTAATATGATAAATTTCGAATAGTGAAGGCTACAAACCAGCCATATCCCACTTTTTAATAATGTCTTGGATGAATGCTGAGACTTTAGAATTTACTTTTTTGAAATACTCATCTGCTTGTGCCTGATCAAAATTCGGATATCCCTGACCTTCTTTGTAAAGTCCGATTGATGATGGAAAGGGGCTGGCAGACCATGTTCCAGATGCAGGATATGCAGTAGCCATGTCAGTACTGTACTTTTCCTTATGGACGAGAGTTGGGTCGATAGCCTGTATATAAGCAGTTTCGTTTAACCCGGCGTGCCCGCCGTCTTCATCAAAAACTTCAAATGTAATATCCGAGGCAAAAGACCACCAGTTCAGCACGAGAGTTCTCACGCCAAGCTCATTGGCTACTTCGGCAGCTACTTCTTGCAGGACTTTAGTTTGCCCACCTCCATGTCCATTGAGAATGATGATATTTTTAAAGCCATTTTTTGCAAGACCTTTTACGATGTCTCTGATAAAGGGACGATAGGCTTCTTCAGTGATTTGAAAAGCCCCAGGGAAAGCTGCCATGCTTCCAGTGATACCATAATTCAGAGTAGGAGCGATGAGTGCATTGAGATTTTCGGCTATATCTTTTGCCATTGCTGTGGGTGCTGTATTGTCTGCTCCATTGTTTATGACTCCATGAGGTTCCAGCGTTCCGGTAGGTAAAAGCACGGTAGTGATGTGCTCCGGGACGAAGTCTGCAAACTCCATCCAGTTAATTCTATCCATTTCACGGGAGGAGGGGTTTAGCTGTGCCAGAGCAGCATGAGCTATAAGAGCTAGGGAAAAAGAAAAGAGTAGCTTTTTCATGACAAAATTTTACTTGAAAAATAGGTCTTTTCTGGGAGAGATGCAGTCAAAAAATAGATGTTTGTCTTTATAGGCTAGTATAAAAACAGTGATTTAAGGTAATTGATGGGACTGTTCTATTTGGTAACTGCTTACCAAATCAAAAATAATATGTGTGTTCGCTTAACTGCACGTATGTACTTTATCATTAATGCTATAAGTTCAAATTTGGCAATTCCCCCTTTCCAAAGGGGGCAAGGGGGATTTTTTATCACTAAAATCATATATAATCTAGAACGTGCATTCATGCGGATACACATAAAAAATAAAATAGAGTAGAAAGATATTCTCCCTACTCTATTATTACAGGTTTCAGAGCTTAGTTTTAATTACACATCACATTAGGATTGAATTTCGTGAAGATGCCTGAGGGATTGTTTTTCCATATCCAGGCGTGAAGCTGGTAGTTGTCGAATGGAAGAGGCTCTGGAGCAAAAGCTACATCAAACTCCTGCATACCAAAATATGGGATCATTGTATGTGGTATTATATCCCATGCTTCTTTTACGATGATAAATTCTACGCCTACTAATTTCATCTGTCCATTTTTATTCATTTCATAGAGCAATGCTTCAGGCATAGAAGGATCGTAGATTCCATCTACAATAGCAAAATTAACGAAGTGATAGCCCATTCCTCCGTCTGGGGAGGACACGCAAGGAGAACCTTGTGCATAGCCGTCAGCCATAGCCACTTCTATGTCATGGTATTTAGCAGTTGCCCCTCGCAGATCTGCCAGCATTTTAAGAGTTGCCGGATCCATCCTTAGATTTTCTAAGGAAAATGCCTCTGTGTAATCGACAGCTTGTTCAACGCCCACGTTTGGGTCTGACGGCAGATCCAAATTGCTCTCGTCAGAGATGCAACTTGTGAATGAGAAGATTACTGAAAAAATCAGTAGTAGGCTTCCAAATGAATTCTGAAAGTAATTTTTCATAGTTTTTTGTGTTTGGAATGGAAAAATAATTTTAAGATAAAAATTCATACCCCTTTGCAAGGGGTTTCTATCAAATTAGTTGATAATCAATAGATTGCATTCCTAATCTACAAATGGAATTGGACTTTGACAAAGCTTATTTGGTATTTTTTCAAGAGTGTTATTTCCTGAAAATGTTTGCAAAGAACATTTTTCTACCTGCACTAAATCCAGTTAACTCATGCACTTCGTAAATCTTTTTCAAATCACCCATTCGAAACAAATCCCGATGAGTGATTGGATCTTTTAAGATGAAAACCAAAACCGGATTATTAACCTAAACACTCAGAAAATGAAAAATGAATTAATTAAGCCCCAGGGACTGGTGAAAAATGCAAACCGCCGACAGTTCCTTAGAACAGGTACACTATCGGTAGCTGCTGCTGGACTTTTGTTAGTAGGCTGTAACGATGACGAAGACATGATGCCTCCTATGGATGGAGGAGTAATGCTTGGATCTGGAGACATTGGAATTTTGAACTATGCGTATGCATTGGAGCAGTTGGAAGCGGCGTTTTATGCCACTGTAATCAAAGGAGGTTATTTCGCAAATGCGAGTGCTGAAGAAAAGCAGGTTTTAGGAGATGTAGAAAAGCATGAAAGAGCTCACAAAGAGTTTTTCAAGGCTGCTTTAGGTAGTGCTGCAATTGCAGATTTAGAAGTTGATTTTAGCTCGATTAATTTTGGCGATAGAATGTCAGTATTGACAGCTGCGAAGACTTTTGAAGACTTAGGAGTAGCTGCATACAATGGAGCAGGCCAATTCATCGAAGATGTGAACTACTTGGTGATTGCAGGTAAGATCGTATCTGTGGAGGCTAGACATGCCGCCGCTATTAGAGATTTGATCAATCCAGGATCTGCTGATTTTGCAGGAGATGATTTGATAGATGCGAATGGATTGGAAAGAACTTTAAATTTCTCTCAAGTTCTTACTGCCGCTAGTACTTACGTAACCACGCCAATTGACTTCAGTCAGTTGCCAACAGCCTAATCCACCAACTTAAATTACAACGACATGAACTTATTGAATTTATTAGATAAAATGTGCCCGGAGACAAGTAGTCCGGAAGAGAAAGATATGTTTTTCTCCAGAAGAGAGGCTTTCCGCCAGTTTGGAGATATGGGTAAGAAAGTAGCTATGGCTGCTGTACCACTTGGACTTTTGTCGGCTTTGCCAAAAGTAGCAAAGGCAGATACTGCAAGTTTGATCGGCGTATTGAATTTCGCCTTAACCTTGGAGCATTTGGAGTACAGATATTACCAAATGGGTATTGAGTCAGGAGTTATAGCTGGAGCTGATGCAGCGATTTTCAACAAAATCAGAGACCATGAATTGGCTCACGTGAATTTCCTAAGCGAGGTAATCAGTTCAGTACTTAAAGGTACTCCAGTTTCGGAACCAGCATTTGATTTCACTGCAGGTGGAAACTTCTCTCCATTCACAGATTACCCTACCTTCTTGGCACTTTCTCAAGCATTTGAAGATACAGGAGTAAGAGCCTATAAAGGTCAGGCAGGTAATGTGATGGAAAATGATGTGGTATTGACTGCAGCGCTTTCAATACATTCTGTAGAGGCAAGACATGCGTCTATGGTAAGAAGATTAAGAACTAAGAAAGGACAGGATACTGTGAAAGGATGGATCACAAATGGATCTATCGGAACACTTCCGGCTGCAACACAAGCAATCTATACCGGCGAAGAAAACGTCACGCATGGGGGTGTAAACGTCGTTAATTTGACTGGCATAGATGCTGGTGCTGTATCCGAAGGATGGGATGAGCCGCTTAACAAAGATCAAGTGTTAGGAATTGCTTCCCTTTTCCTAGCCTAGAACAAGGTTATTAGTTGGGGTTGAGTGGTTTAGATGTCACTTCCGTTTGGAGGTGGCATCTTTTTTTTATACCCACCCGCAAAGGCGAAACGGCGCAACGTTATTTTAATCATTCACTTGGTTACTCAGGTGAAATCTAAGTTCAGGCCTTTATAGTCTTTCTTATATTGTTATACTGCTCCTCCAGAAGTTGGATTTTACCTGAACTTTTTTGAAAATTTCCCGCAGATGGTCGGAGATAAAATTCGCAGATTTCCACAGATTTTGTTCTGCTTATCACTTAACATTCACTACCTGACAATATTCACGTTGAAAGGTTATAGCTCAATCTTATACAAACTACAAGGCTGTAATCTTGGGTGTTCCAAAAGGTCTGGATGCTCAAAGTCATACTCGTAGGTCATTCCGATTTTTTGCATCACACGAACAGAGGCCGCATTCTTAGAAGAAGCTAGAGAGTATACTTTTTTAATCCCTAACTCTATGGCCAAGTCAAGGCATCTGGCAGCTCCTTCACTAGCAAAACCTTGACTCCAGAATTTTCTACGGATTCTCCAGCCTATATCCACGCACGGTGTGAAGGGAGCGATGAAAGATTTTGTGCCCAAGCCTATCATGCCTAGAAACTCTCCGCTGTCCAAAATTTCTACGGCAAAGTAACAATGACCACGATCAGTATATAGTCGAGTCATTCTATCCATCAAAACTTGCGATTCCTTTTTTGAAAGCGGATGCTGAAAAAAAGTCATAGTCTCCGGATCAGCATTCATAGCAGAAAAAGCAGGTAAATCTGAAGGATGCCAAGTGCGGAAACCAAGTCGCTGACTTTGGAATAGGTAAGGTAAATCCATAGTTCAATTTAATAGTTTCAGAAAATAGTTACATGAATTTTTTGATTTTCAATTTTACTTTATAGTTTAGTGTCATAATACACTATGACAGTATAGCTCTATGATCGTTTCAGTCAAAGATTTGAATTTTTCTTACCCTAAAAGGCCCATGCTTTTCGAAGGTCTTCAGTGGTCTGTTCCAGCAGGTTCGGTGGTAGGTTTACTTGGTAAAAATGGAGCTGGCAAGTCCACGCTCCTTCACTTGTTATCTGGATTGCTTTTTCCACAAAGTGGCAGCATTGCACTTGGATCACATAGTCCAAAAGAAAGAGCACCAGCTTTCTTAGCCGAGATTTTCTTTCTCGCCGACGATATTGCCTATCCTGGGAATATGAGCATTGGAGCGTATGAAAAAGTAATGGGGGCATTTTACCCGGAATTTGATTCATCCCAATTTGACCAGATTTTGGCTGACTTTGGTTTGGAAAAGAAAGTCAAACTCAAAGAGCTTTCCTTGGGAGAGCGAAAGAAGGTGTTTTTGTCCTTTGGGCTGAGTACGAATTGCAGGTTTTTGCTTTTCGATGAGCCGACCAATGGATTGGATATTCCTTCCAAAAGTGTCTTTCGAAAAGTTGTGGCTGGTAATCTCAAAGATGAGCAAACCTTGATTATTTCCACGCACTTGGTTGCTGATGTGGAGAAGTTGATAGATCGCGTGGCGATTTTGAATGAAGGTAAGATTCAGCTGGACGCAAATGTGTTGGAATTGTCTGACCGCTGGGTATTCGGTACTTCCTCCAATCTCCCTGATGAAGCTTTGCATGCAGAAAAAGTTGGGACGGGCTACCAATTTATCAGGTCAAGAAATGCTCAGGAGGCTCAGACTTCCGTCAGCTTGGAATTGCTTTTCAATGCAGTTCTCAACAATAGTATCAATGAGAATTCGATTCTACAAACTCAAAATGCCGAAGTCCTATGAATGCTAACGCAATCAGTTCACAGCGTCTAAAAAACCTATTCCGATATGAGTGGGCGATAGACAAGAGGTTTTATCTGCTAGGCACAGTTGGGATATTTATGATTTCTTTTGGCGTGTTTTTGACCATTTGGTTCAATCAATATTCTGGGTATGTATGGAAGTCAACTGACTATAATTCGATTTTTTTCGGTGGATTCGTTTTTCTGTCAGTCTTTGGGATCAGTCAGAGTTTTATTGATTTAAGAGACAAAAGCATTGCCATTCGTTACCTGACTTTGCCAGCAAGTACTACGGAAAAGTTTCTCGTTCAGGTTTGTATGCGATTGGTTTTACCATTGATTATTTATCCAATGGTTTTTTGGATAGGAGCAAATCTCTCCGTTGATGTATATTATTTCATTCAGCATTCGCTATTGGAAAAGACTGCGCTTCCTGAGATCGGAAAGGTTGAGGTTTTGTATCTATACTGGATTCCAAATGCAAGTATAGATATAGGTTATTGGATACTTTTTGGGATGATTATTTCACTTCCTGTGCTGATGTTTATGGGAGGAATTGTTTTTGGAAAGTGGGGTTTTATAGCTATGCCAGCTGCAGTAGCAATTTTTCTACTAGTTATGTTTGGAAGTTTCTTTGGTTTGAGTTGGCTTGTCGATGCAAGCGCTTTTGGTGCGGGAGGTAATTATTCTATTCGTATTGATGATCCGGAAGTATTTGATGGTGTTCCTTTATTTATTCTAGTATGTCTAATCCTTACTTGGGCTGCTTTTTTTCTGCCATTTGTAGTCACTTATTTAAAGCTCAAAGAGCGAGAGGTTTAAGATGGAGTTTAACGAAACAAAAAACATCTTCCTTCAGATCCGGGATTGGGTAGCGGATCAGATTCTACAAGGGAAAATTGTAGCTGGAGAGAAGATTCCTTCTGTGCGTGAACTGGCGGTAGATATGGAGGTAAACCGCAATACAGTAATGAGAAGTTACAGCCTGATGGAGGAGGAGGGGATTATAGAAAACAAGCGGGGTATAGGTTTTTTCGTAGCGGCTGACGCAAAGCGAAGTCTACTCAAAATGCAAAAGCAAACCTTTTTGAACGATGAGCTACCCTCGATTCTACACCAGATAGAAGTGCTCAAACTTAACTCAGAGGATCTACAAATCCTGATACAAACCATTCAATCCAACGATCATGAAAACCAGTAATAAAATTATCGTGTCCTTTTTGACTTTCGCTTGGCTGAGTATTATGGCTTCGCTGTTGATTTCGCATCAATTCGCTGATTATAATAATATTCCAGGAACGCGCAGAACCGTCACAACCAAGACTGATTTAGCAGATTTTTCAGTGATCAAAATCGAACAAGCAGGTGAAATTAGTATTGTTTCCATTAATAGAAATCGTTTGGGCTATGATCAGCTGATAGGAGCAGACATAGCAGTTCCTGAAAACGAAGCTGTGCAAGATTACATGATAAGAAATGATACGCTGTTTATTAAAAATTTGACAGCGGCAAGTAATGGAGGCTTTTTGCTTGAGGTAAAAGATTTAAAGCATTTGATAGTGAATAACGCCAAACGGATAAACATTGTAGGCTTTGATCAGAATTTACTTTTAATCAATGCGGAGAATAGTAAAGTATGGATTTCGAAGAATTCAAGGTTCTCATATTTGAATTTGTCCTCCCCCGAAAAACTGAATTTAAGTTTTACTTCAGCTACAGATTTTAGCTTGGTGTTAGATGAAAATCAATGCAAAGTTTCTGGTCAAATAGAGGGGCTCTCTGGAACGATTCGAGATAATATAGAGCTTATTGTTCCTTCGAATATTCAGAAGTTGGATGTGAATACTTCTGAGAAGGGAAAGCTTACGCTGAAGTAAGAATAGAAGATTGGTTTCTCAGAATTTTATAACAATAATGATGAAAAAGATTTTATCACTAATGTTTCTACTAATATCTCTGAATTGGTATGCTCAGCAAGCTGATAAATTCAGTCTGGAAAAAACTGAAATTGGACGTATACAATTGAATAATTCATCTAGTTGTTGAGCGTAGTGGAAGGTATCTGACGTGGCTTCAACTCAAATTAACCCAATATCTTTTCGGCTGTAATAGGTAAGTTATACACGCGCTTACCACTGGCTTTATATACTGCATTGGCAATTGCTGCACCGGTAGGCGGCATAGATACTTCACCGCCGCCTTCTGCTGCTTCATTGGGACGATCGATCATAGCTACTTTCACTTCTGGAATATCAGAAAAGCGAAATACAGGGTATTTCATCCAATCGGAACTAGTGATTTTATTGCCATCAAATTTGACTTCTTCCATCAGCGTCCAGCTTGCAGCCTGAAGCATTCCGCCTTCTATTTGGTTGATGATTCCATCCAGATTGATTATTTCTCCTACGTCTACTGCAGCCCACATTTTCAGGAGTTTGATAGTTCCAGAAGCTCGATCTACACTCACTTTAGCTGCCGCAGTTGCATAAGCTGTAGTGTTTTTATAGCGGGAAAAAGCATAGCCAATTCCTTCTCCTTCCTCCAGCTTTTCGCCATTACACATCTCTTGGATTTTAGTGATCACCGCGATGGCTCTAGTGTCTTCCAAATGCTCCAAACGGAATTTTAAAGGATCTTTTCCGGCTTTTTCTGCCAATTCATCCATAAATGACTCAATGGAAAAGATAGTAGTATAAGAGCCCAAGCTTCTCAGAGAAGAAACGCGAAGTGGGCCATCAAAGAAATGAGCATTCACCTGCATGTTTGGAATGCTATAATAGGGGTCAGCATTTCTGTGTCCACCTCCTAGATATCCTCTGCCTTTTAACTGCACAGGATTCTCCAAATATCTAGTGTCTAAAAGTGTGGCTGGATCATTATCAGGCCGCATGCTATGGGAGTCCGTCCAAACATCTGTTTTCCAGGTTTTGATTTTTCCGTTAGCATCCAAACTTGCCTCCAATTCCATGATCATGACAGTTCCATAAGGATCCCAGGTGTGTTCGTCTTGGCGAGACCACTGTACACGAATATGTTTTCCGGGATAAGACAAAGCCAGAATTGCAGCATCGGCGGCAGCGTCATCCGCTGTACTATGCCCAAAGCAACCAGCTCCGGGGACAGCAATTACGTGGAGTTTCTCCTGCTCCATTTTCAGCATCGCAGCGATTGCTCTTCGCATGGGGTATATCCCCTGACTATGTGACCAGATATGTAGAATTTCCCCATCGTACATCGCAATTCCACAGGCAGGGCCTATTGAGCCATGTTTGAGATAAGGTTTGGTATAGCTTGCCTTGAAAGAATCTGTGCCGTTAGGTAACGTGGTTATATCTCCTTCGTTTCGAATGCTCTGAGGCTTTTCGGCAATGGATTTTAGATGAGCGAAAAGGGTTTCTTGCTTAGGGAATGATGGGGTTGGAGTCCATTCAGAATGTTTTCTTAAATATGCTTCTGCCTTTACTGCCTGATATTCTCTATCGGTGATTACACCTACAAAACTACCATTTACTACAGTTTTGATGATTCCAGAAATGGCTGTTGAAAGTCCGGAATCGTCAACTTTTACCAATTTCGATTGGTAGCCTGCTGGGCGTAAAACCCGCGCATGCACCATGCCTGGAAATCGTAAGTCCTGAATATAGACCTCTTCTCCCCGAACCATTTTCTCAATATCCTTGCGGGGAATGGCTTTGCCGACGTATCTATAGCCAGATTTTATTTTTAGAGGAACGGGCTTGGTTACCTCCATGTCAATTTGCGCTCCTTCCAGTATCTCAGCAAAATTCAGAGATTGATTGCTCTTCTTGGATTTTACTTTTCCGTTGTAAAGGATCAGATCTTTCTCAGCAATATTCAGTTTTGCACTTGCCAGTTCCAATAATTTCTGTCTGGCAGTTGCTGCTGCATAGCGAACCGACATCGCACTGTTCGGAACAGAACTACTGCCAGCAGTATAGCCTTCGTCAGGAGTCACACCTGTTTCTGCCAGATGTACTTCTACTTGATCCAGCTCCAAGTCCAATTCTTCTGCGGCTACTTGCCGAATTGCTGTTCTGATGCCTTGTCCCAACTCCACTTTTCCGGAAAATACCATCACCCGTCCGTCTTCCAATACGTGTAGCCAAGCGTTTACTTTACTTGCATTCCGCATACTACCAGGCAAATCACCTTCATAATTAACTCTAGCAGCGACTACTGGGTCTTGCTCTCCAAAACAGGAACTGAGCAGAGGGAAGCCCACGCTGATGTAGCCGATGTCTCTGAGGAATTTCCTTCTGGAGGTTTTTGAGAGTTCGATCATTTTCCTGATATGTTTTTAGAGGCGGTTTTGACAGCTTGGATGATTCGGGTATGTGCACTGCAGCGGCAAAGGTTTAACTGCAAAGCATCTCTAATTTCGGAATCATTTGGATTGGGGTTGTCATTTAGCAAACCTACAGATGCCATCACCATTCCATTCAGGCAATAGCCACACTGGGCTGCCTGCTCTTGGTTAAACGCTTCCTGAACTGCATGTAGTTTTCCATTCTCGCTAGCCAGCCCTTCCAAGGTTGTGATCTTAGAATCTCCGATTGATGCAATAGGTCTCATGCAACTGGTAGCTGCGCTTCCATCAATTAATACCATACAAGCTCCACATTGAGACAGGCCACAACCGAACTTCGGTCCGTTAAGTTCTAGGTAATCGCGAAGCACATAAAGTAGGGGAGTGTCGGGTTCAGCATCAATTTCTTTCTGCAAGCCATTGATGTGAAGGCTGAATTTAGGCATGGTCAATTAGGTTGAATTCTAAGATAGGAATTAGAAAGGTTAATTGAGAAAAATGGGCCAAAACGAGGCTAAATAAGCCCTCAGTATCTTGGAGAAGGAGTAGAAAAAAATGATCAGCTAGAAAAATGCGTCATTCATTACTTGCACGTAAAGTTCAACGTCGCAAAGCTGAAAGAAGCCGATCAATACGGGAAAACTCACACAGTTTATGTTTCTGTCAAAGAGCCGGAAGCTGAGGAATTTTAAAAAGTAAAAGCCCCGAGGGGCTTTTAACATTACCCCAGAATATCTTTCCTTCACTTATACATTTAATGGGGTGCTATCAGTGAGTGCTTATTAAATAATTATTCAAACCTTAAAAGACTCTTTTAAACGACTCTTCTAAATATAATGAGTCCCCAACTCCGCGAACTTCCATTTTAACCTCAACTCCGTCTTCTTGCCAGTCTAGGTACAGCATTCCAAAGTTCAATTTAGCAATCAAATCACCTGTCCTGAATTGATTGGGTTCTTCTTTATATTCTCTCCACGTGTGAGTTAAGCCACTTGAAGTCACTTCATAAACAGGGTGATTGATCCCCGATACTTCCATCTTACTTATCTCTGCTATATGGCGATCACCACTTAATAGTACAACACCATTGGTTTGGTATTTTCCAAGCAAGTTTAAAAGCTTTTCTCGCTCATAAGGAAAATTTGCCCATTTTTCAAATTGATGATCTTTTGGCAAGACTTGAATACCGGATCCAATTATAGTTACTTGAGCTACATTATTCTTTAATTCATCTTCAAACCATTCCCATTGTGTGTCACCTAATATAGTGCCTGTTTCATTAGGGATATATTGTCTATTTTCCATAGCCATAGTATCGCGAAAATATCTAGCATCAAGTAAAATAACTTTTACTACCTTTCCCTCAGGCCCATAAGAGTAGGCACCATATCCGCCCTTTTTATCTCTTAAAGGACTGTCCTCAGGCACATCAAGAAAATCATACATCAAATCCCTACTCTCATCTTTGTAAGGATATTCATGACCAGCATCATTCTTTCCAAAATCATGATCATCCCAAATTCCGACAATTGGCGTACTTGCTTTTAATTTTTGATATGCAGGGATTGAGTTTTGTAGGTCATACTTTTCTTTCATGATTTCCATGGAGTCAGTATCTCCATAAATATTATCACCTAGCCAGATGAAAAGATCAGAATCATGAGAAATTATTGGTTCCCAGAGTGGTTGTGGCTCATCTTGACGATTACATGATCCAAAGGCAATTACATCTATCGGTTTTACATCTTCATTTTGCTGATTTTCTACAGTTGAGACTTCGTTCTGCTTGCACGAAAACGTAAAGCATAGGATAAATAAAACGGTACTAGCTTTCAGTAAATACATAAATTTTGGTTGGACTTTTGAAATTTATCGGACGTAATCAAAGTAGATGAATTGTAAGATCGCCTTTATAGAACAAGCTTTGACATGTAAGTTTTAATGTCGCTAACAGGCAAGCTCCACCAGCCACTGAACTTAATGATCGGCTTATAAAGGATAAAATCAGTTCAATCTCTCTTTGATTAGGACGAATTTAAAGAGACTTACAGAGTCTCTATGTTAAAAATTAACTTTCGAGTACATCTTAACAAAAAGGTAATTTTAGGATAGAATAAGCTATTAAAAACACAGGTCAGGCTAAATGTAATTCCCCGTGAAACTAGCCCGATTGTCCAAGGTTTATCTTTGTTTATTTAATATGCACTTACATGCCCTATTTCGGTTTTGTCCAATTGTATGCACAAAGGTCGACCTGCCTGTTAGCTTCAAAAAATTGGGGCTTTAAGCAGAATTTTCTAATAACAGGGTTTCCTACGGACTGCCTCCCAGTTTTTAAATTCTAATTTTTTTCTGCTTTCCAAACAGTCCTAAATGACCTGCATAAATTTTAACTAAAACCAAAATTGTATGGCATTCTAAAAAAAGTGCGGAGTTTTTAAAATTCCTTGAGTAGTCCTACGCGTATATTGCTTAAATAGCATGTTTGTATAACTATTCGAGTGTGCTAGCTGCCATTTTTGTTAAGCTAAGGTTACCTAATATTACCCTTACATTACCATAATGTCTCATGTTAATTTTTAACATTTTTTACCTGAAGGGTCAAGTAGGTTTGTGAATCTAAATTATTTATCGCTCCTCTGATAGTACTATTTCATATGATTTATTAAGCTATTAATTAAACCTAATAAAGGAGTGTGTGTAATTTAATTTCATGTTTAGTAAAATATTTACTCCGCTGATTTGCAGGTCTTTATATTTTTAATAAATAATCAATTACGAATAATGTGCCTATGTAAAAGTAAAACTAGATCCCTTGAGAGAATCTAGCTTAATGTATTGCTCTACTGCGAACAGAGCAAAATAGCAAGAATTAATTAGCTACAGAAACAATTAAAACTTCCTACAAAAGTATGAAATCATTTTACAAAAATATTCAAAAGGTTATCCCTGAGGATATTAATTTATTGACTAAGAAGCCAACTTCAAAATTAAAGCTATTGGTTTTTCTTATGTTTATCTCTTCTGTTTTTCTTTTCGTTTCTGAAACGAATGCGAAGAATATAAGAACTTTGAGTATCCCATTACAACTTCAAGATGCGCGATTAAGTGGAACGGTCACTGATAAAGCGACCGGAGAAACTCTACCTGGAGTTAATATTACTATAAAGGGAACTACTACTGGCACAATCAGTGACATTAATGGGGCATATACTATTAATCCTCCCGCTGAAGATGCAATCTTAGTTTTTTCATTTATTGGTTTTAAAACCTTAGAATTCCCTGTAAGTGGACGTTCAGTTTTGAATGTCCAATTAGCGGAGGAAGAAAGTGGCCTAGATGAAGTAGTCGTTACAGCAATAGGCATAGAAAGAGAAACAAGAGGACTAGGATATGCAGTTACGAAAGTCGGTGGGGAAGAAATTACTACTGGTGGTAACCCAAACTTAGCTTCCTCTTTAGGTGGGAAAGTGCCTGGCATGCAACTCACGCGTTCCTCAGGCCCAATGGGTTCTTCGCGAATAGTATTGAGGGGAGAAGCTTCTTTGGACATGGATAAGAATCGTGCGCTTATCGTAATAGATGGCATTCCAGTAACTAACGATCAGAATGGCGATGGTGAATATTCTTATCTAGGAGCTGCAGTTGATTATGGAGATGGGCTTTCTGCAGTCAATCCAGAAGATATTGAAAGCATAACAGTTTTAAGAGGTCCCTCAGCTGCGGCATTATATGGTTCACAAGCTGTTAATGGAGTCTTGATGATAACAACCAAAAGCGGAAAATTCGGGCAGGACTTGACCGTAAATATTAGACAGTCTACGTCTTTTCAACAAGTAAATAGATGGCTTCCACGGCAAACTCAATTTGGATCTGGAAACAGATCGGAATATGACTATTACTCATTCAAAGATTCTCCTGACGGAGCTCAGAATAGAAACAGTCACTCTTGGGGGCCTAAATTTATGGGTCAAAGCTTCTATCAATATGATTCTCCTCATACTGCTGTTTACGATGCAGATAGAAGAGATGAGATTTGGGAGTTTGAAGAAGGAGGACAGACGCCTTGGGTAAGTAGTGATATTGAGCAAGAATTCTATGAAACAGGTGTCACTTCCGTTACTGGCTTGTCTATAGAAGCTGGAAATGATAATGCCTTTTTCAGAGGTTCTGTTGACTATTTGGATAACAAATACATCATGCCAAACACTGGCTATAATCGACTTAACCTTGCTATATCATCAGGTATACGAACGAACAAAACCAAGTTCACAACGAAGATAAACTATATCAAGCAAGCATCCGATAATCTGCCTTCCGAGGGATATGATCGTACGAATGCCCACTATCAGGTTTTTTGGTTGAGTCCAAATGAAAACTTGGATTGGTACAAAGAAAAGCATTGGTTGGATGGGCAAGAAAATGTTCAACAGAATAGTATTGGAGCTTTAAGTGCAAATCCTTACTGGCTATTATACAATTCTATAAATACATTAGACAAGGACAGGATTTTTGGTAACATACAGCTGGAGCATGATTTCACTGATAAGCTGAAACTTACCGCTAGAACAGGCTTGGATTTCTATACCGAGTTGAGAACTAGAGAAAGAGCATGGTCTGAGCCTAGAAATAGTTTTGGTAACTATCTGGAAACTACTCTTAAAAACATGTCTCTCAACACGGATATTATTTTAAGCCAGCAGATCGAAAAGGGTGATTTTGGATTAAACGTGTCTATAGGCGCAAACCATAGATATCTTGACGGGAACGGCATGAGTGCAGAGGCAGGATCTCTGATTATACCAGGAGTTTTTAATCTACAAAATTCTGAAGAGCGTCCTCAAGTGGGAAACAGCAGAAGACAAAAGGAGCACTTTTCTGGATATGGAGTAATTAATTCTGTTTATAAAGACATGATTTACTTGGATGTTACAGGAAGAAATGATTGGACATCAACACTTTCTAAAGACAATAACTCATACTTCTATCCTTCAGCAGCACTGTCAGTGGATCTGACAGAAATGTTCCAGATCTACTATGGGCCACTTTCATTTTTGAAGGTACGTGCCTCTGCAGCTCAGGTAGGTTCAGATACAGATCCTTATAGACTAGATCGATATTATGTGTCTTCCTCGAGTATCAATGGTGGATACTCAAATCCTTCTACGCTTCCCAACCCAGAATTGAAACCGGAGCGAACTAATGCAATGGAATTTGGAGTGGTAGCTAACTTCTTTGACAATAGAGTGAGCTTGGATGCAACCTATTATAAGTCTATTACAAAAGATCAAATCTTGAATTTACCAGTGGATGCTGCATCTGGATATACAGGAGCATTGATGAATGCAGGTTCTGTATCCAACCGAGGCTTCGAATTTCAACTTAATGTAAAGCCATTTGTGAGTAGGAATTTTGGTTGGGATATCAATGCTAACTGGTCTACAAACAAAGGTAAAGTAGAAGAATTAGTGCCTGGAGTGATCGATGTCTATGTTATAGGTAGTTATGTAGGATCTAGAGTTCTTGTCAAAGCAGATCCAGGTGATCAAATGGGTCAAATATATGGACAAGGTTATGATAAGCATAATGGAGAAATCATATTCAAGGATGGGTTGGCTCAGCGTGATAACGAAGAAGATTTATTAGGAAATGTCTTTCCAGAATGGAGAGCGGGCATAGTAAATAATGTGCGTTATAAAAAATTCAATCTTTCCTTCCAGTTTGATTACCAGCATGGTGGCAATGCCTATTCTATTACTCACTTTCTCATGAACTATACGGGTAAGTCTGAAAAAACAATCTATGGACGTCAAAGTGGAGCCCCTTATCCTAGTGGTTCGGAATACGATATGGCTTCGCAGAACTGGATACAGAACACAGACGAACGCTTTGGAGTGATTGGCGATGGAGTGATGCTAGATGAAGAGACGGGTGAATATGTAACAAATACAGAATCTGCACCTGCTCCTTATTTCTACAATTCTATGTACGAACGTGATCAAATCGAAGGAAATATTTACGAGACCACCTTCTTGAAATTGAGGAATTTCAGGTTAGGCTATACTTTGCCCGCGATTTGGGGGCTGAAAGGTGCTCAAGTGGGTGTGTTTGGGAATGATCTTTTCATCTGGACAAAATTCCCTCCTTATGATCCAGAGCAATCGGTGGTAAATAACGGAGCACTAACGCCAGGTCTCGAAGCTATGGGTTCTCCATCTACGAGAACGATCGGCCTAGATCTTAAAGTCACCTTTTAATCCAAGTAAACATGAAGAAATATCTTAAGAATTATAAATCATTTGTGGTGCTGGTAAGTATTGTACTGCTCTCAGCAAGCTGTAACGACTTTGAGGAATTAAACACAGATCCCACACGATTGACTGACATCAACGCTGCTTCGCTACTTACCCAAGTTATCTTTGACGCAGGCACTCGGTCTAGATCCTATGGTGATATAGGGAATTATATAGGCCAATATTGGACAAATACTTCATTAATAGATCAGCGCCATAGATATGACTTCAAAGGGTCTGATTCTGAAGAAGTTTACAACAGTATTTATCTTACGCTCTATGATATTCAAGACTTGAAGAAAAGGGCTACACTGGAGGAGTTGGACGATTATGTAGCTGCAGGATTGATCTTGGAGGCATATCTTACCACCTACCTCACCGATGTATTTGGCCCCGTTCCTTATTCTGAAGCTTTACAGGGAGATGATTTGAATTTCACCCCAATTTTCGATTCTCAGGAATCAATTTATAGAGCAAATCTACTGAAGTTAGATGAAGCATATGATCTATTGGAGACAAATCCTGGAGGACATTTTATTAGAGGTGGAGATGCATTTTACAATGGAGACAATGAAAAATGGAGAAGGCTAGCTAATAGCTTGAAGCTTCGCACCTACATGAAATTGGTAAATGTAGATCCGTCAGTTATACCTCTGATAAAAGGACTCATAGAGGGTGGAGAACTCATCTCTACGCAAGACGAGACATGTGCCATTATTTATGATGGGAGATTTGGCTTGGAATCTACAACTGCTACTGGCACGAGTGGTTCTACCTCATTAGGCGAGACATTTGCAAATCAGCTTCACTTTACCTTAGATCCTAGAAGATCCCATATGGCATCTTTAGGCAGAGATACTAACGGTGATCCAGTTAACGTCGACGAAAATGGAAATCCAATTTTCCTAGGTGTTCCTTCAGGCGAAAGCCCAGATATCATACGAGATTTTTCCGGACTAGCAGCTCCATACACAGGGATGAATGGGGTCAGAGCTCCTTCAGTTCTGATTTCACATGCAGAGGTTGAATTTTATATCGCTGAGGCAATACTCAAAGGATATATTGCTGGCGATGCAGGAAATCACTTTAAAAAAGGGGTTCAATCCTCTTGCGAGTGGTGGGGAGTAGAGGAAGATGATATTGAAGCTCATTTGGCAAAGGCTGAAATGCAGTTATCTACAGATACTGAAACAGCCTTAAAACAAGTCTACTCTGAAGAATATTTGAACTTTTACTACCAAGGTTATGATGGGTGGATCAACTATAGAAGAGTGGGGTATCCAGAATTCAAGGTGGGGTCTGCCATGCTGATAGATGAAATTCTGCAGCGAATGGTCTATCCGCCACTGATCAAAGCTATCAATCAAAGTAACTACGAAAAGGCTGTCAATGACTGGCTTGACAATGGGGATACGATGACTTCAACTAGCTGGTGGTCTAAATAAAATATAATAAAATGGAGCAGGAAATAGCTTTCCTGCTCCATTTCATAATCATTATTATCATGCGAAAAATAGCACTTATAGCAATTAGTACTCTAGTACTTTACTCCTGCGCAGTTCAGGAAAAAGTACCAACCAATACTACAAGCGAATCTTCATCTAGTGATACGGTAATCGTAAAACCATTCGATTTCAACTACGATGAGGACTCCGTTTTTTCAGTTTTATCGTGGAATGTGGAACATTTCATAGATAGCCATGATGATCCGTACATCGACAATGAGAGGGAAAATAATCCGCCAGAAAACATGGCTCTCCGTGTCAAACTTTTATTAGAATCTCTTAAGAAAGCAGATGCCGATATTGTGGTGTTTCAGGAATTTGAAAGTGCTAAATTCCTCAAGCAGCTAGCGAATGACTCTCTACCTGAAATGAACTATCTCTACTTTGCAGATATACCTAGCCATAATTGGTATATGAATGTTGTAGTCATGAGTAAATTTCCTATGGGTGTAATCCGGGGGTACGGTGCAGCTACCACACCATTAGTAGATTACAAAGGTGAAAATGGCTTAGGAGAAACCCAAAATCAGATTAATACAAGGATGTGGTCTATCGATATTTTCCCAAGCGAAGACTATTCTTTTCTTTTGACAGGCGTGCATTTAAAAGCTGGTAGAAGCGAGCGGGATGAAGCAATGAGAAAAGGTCAGCTTAATTTGTTGGTAAGTAATTTTAATGAGATTCTAAATGCTTTCCCATCTCAAAATATGATGGTGACTGGTGACTTAAATGCTTATCCATCAAGTGAGGAGTTGGCTCTTCTGAAGAACAATAAATGGCTTAAAAACCAATTTGTGGATCAGGTTGACTCTACGATTTATTCTCATCCTGCAAACAACCCAAGTAGACGTCTTGACTATATGTTAGTTAATGAAAACATGTCCAAGGAAGTGGTATCTGAAGGGATAAAAGTAGAGAATTTCTTCAGCCCTGATACGATGAGGATAATAAGTGACCATCTGCCTGTAATGGGGACATTTTATACTAGAGATAAATAGGTTGTTTAATTAGATCGTCCCTAAGGGGAATCAAGTAATACTTGCCATTTGATCAAAGAGAAGCCGATTTATTCAAATCGGCTTCTCTATTTTTAGAGCTTCTGTCATTTTGTGTTTGCTAATTTCCATACGCATAAAAATCTAATAGAAGTTTGGGGTATTTCAAATAACCTATGGGGTAAGAATTAAGCTGAAATCAGTAACGATGTTTTTATATAATTAAATTAAAGTCTTAATCAAAGGGGGGGGGCAATAGATGGCATCTGAGCGCTTAAGTGCGCTTTTTTCTATAATTCCTTGATGGAAATATATAAATCCGTATTCCGCCTTTCGCTCGCTTTCTGAGTTTCGATCTGTCAGCACCATTTATCAAATGACAGCTTCCTTCACTTCACTCTGGGAAAGAGTACGATAAAGATTAGTTAATCTTACTCAAATCGAGAGCAGTCTTATATCTCAAGCAGTGGCACAGCTGAAATTGCTTTCGTACCAATCTTACGCCTCGTACATCTCATATAGTACGAGTTGTTCGAGCCTATTAATAACGAGAGTAAGTGAAATTCAAAGTAAAAAATCTGGAGAGGTATAAAATCCAAACAAAAATCATCCAAGTTTTGACCTAAGACCCTGAAAAGAACGGATCAGTCAGAATATCTGGGGAGCAGATTTATCAAGCATAG
>TARA_R110002072_G_scaffold269079_3_pt1 | contig 32454 bp, 27 predicted proteins | sample TARA_R110002072 | Tara Oceans TARA_R110002072 (sample SAMEA4397118) | marine metagenome | biome: Polar Biome; feature: [SRF] surface water layer (ENVO:00010504); material: water (ENVO:00002006), including particulate matter (ENVO:01000060) such as... | depth 5 m
CCCGGCACGATAAGGCGCCCCACTTCAGAGCTACGCCGAATCCTCGTTTTCTGTCACGGCGTTGCGCGAGGCCCCATCGAAGAACCCCGTCGAATGGCCCCATTGACTACGGCATTGACTACGACGCTATCGACTACGGGGCCTACGACTTCGCCGGTTCATCGTTCGTAGCAATCCCGCGCAGCAGCCTGCCAAGCAGATCGGCACCGGTAACAATGCGGCGCTGCTCGCCCCAGAGCAGCACGATGTCGCGATCGATCACGTCATCTTCCTCGTGTTCCTGCTCCACGCGCAAACGGCGCAGCAGCCTGCCGATCGGCAGCGACGTGTCTTCGGTGAGGATTGGTCGATGGCAGAACTTGTAGGCGTCGAATGCAGCGCCTTCGCTCAAGACCGCACGCAGGAACGCGTCGGCGTCGAGCACCAAACGCGGCACCTCGGCTTGGTCAGTCAAGATCACCCACTTGTGATCCGACTTCGCAACCGCCATGACGAACGGATCGTCGCCTCGACATTCGAAATCCGGAATGATCGGTAGATCGAGGCGGGCAGGCAGAGCAATCACACTGTCGAGGTCGACCTGCTCGCCTTCCTCGCTAATCGGCAAGTCATCGAGGGACCAGAAGTTGAGCGCACCCTTGCCTTCGCGATGATCGAGGTCTGCTTCGTCAGCCTGCATGTGCTTCTCGATGACGGCCTTCAGATGCTCCTCGTGCACGTAGTGCATGCCGTCGGGGCCCAGCCACGAGTCGAGCAGCTTGGCGCTAGGAAACGCAACCGGCCACAGCAGACGGCGATAGAACCCAATCACCGGCGCGAGGCGCGCCCCCATGCGCAACGCATGGCGCGAGAAGTAGGCCTGCGGAATGATCTCGCCAATGAAGGTGATGCCGAAGGTCGACACGAAGAACGCCGCCATGCCAGCCAACACGGAGTCCATCAACAACGTCAGCAACGTGTTGACGGCGACATTGCCCCACAAGATCGTCGTCAGCAGCAAGTTTGCGTCCTTGCGCAGCGTCATGACCTTGGCGGCGTCCGCGTTGCCTTGCTCGGCTTCGATCTCAAGATGCAGCCGCGGCAGACTGAACAGGGCGAGGTTCAGGCCACTGAACATTGCCGAGTGCAGCAGGCACAACACGATGCCGCCCCAAGTGACGGCTTCGATCCAGGCGGGCGATTCAGCGGGTACAGGCATGGCAAGTCATGAGGGCAGACTGAGGGGCATATTGCTAGCAGGACAACCGAGGCGCACCAACGACTGGGCCAAGAACCTCGACGGACGAGCGCTGCCACTTTGGGCGACCTCGCGTCCCGGTACTCTATGCGACCCGGCACGAATCTAGAGGCTTCCCGTAGCGGCGAACTTGGAAGTCACACGTTCGAAGACACCGCTAGCGGCTCAGTTCCTCGAGCCGTTTTCTGGCCAGCTCGTCGTCCGGCTCGAGTTGCAGCAGAACCTCATAGGCTTCGCGAGCGGCTTGCGCGTTCTGCAGAAGGTCGTGGGTCTCGGCCAGCCCGCGCCGGAACCGAGCATTCGACGCCTCGAGGTTGCAGGCCAGGCGGAACTCTTTCGCAGACGTTTTGAAGTCCTGGCGATCGAACGCCTGGCCGGCGAGCCAACCATGCCACCACGCGACGGCGCGCCGGACCAGGGCGTTGCCCGGAGCGATCGCAAAGGCGCGCTCGTAGGCCTGGCCCGCTTCCGAAAAACGCTCCAGGTGGACCAACACGCCACCGAGCGCCGCCCACTGATCGGCTGCGTTGGGACTGCGCTGTAGCACCAGGCGCAACTTGGCTTCGGCTTCGGGCCAACGTTCTTGGTCCCGGAGCTGCCAGGCTTCGTAGGCCAGCCCATCCGTATAGTAGGTCGAGGAGTTGAGCTGCGGCCGCAGCGCCGTTGCCGCAATCACTAGCAGCAGCAAGGTCGCCACCATGACGCTGCGCCAAAGCTTGCGGTTGCCAGACACGGCCATCGCACTGAGCGCGCCAAACACCGCGCCAGCGCCGTGGGCAATGTTAGCCACCGGCATGACGCCGCTGTAGGTGAGCACGATACAGATGAAGAACCAGGCGACGAACAGCTGGTCTTCTCGTTCCCCGATCGGCCCAGCGACCAGGTAGCGGCGACGGCGCAAGATCGAGAAGAAGGCCCACAACGCGTAGACAACGCCCGAGAGCCCGACGCCACCATCAAGGAAGACGAACTCGGCGAGTGCCGATCCGGCAGCCCAAAGAGCGAAGCAGACGATCGTGCGCTGCTTGCCAAAGCGGATCTCGAAGAACGCCCCCAGCACCACCATCCAATAACAATTGAACAGCAAGTGCACGATGTTGACGTGCGGCAACGCCGACGTGAGCAACGTCCACGGCTGCTGTGCCAAGGGCACAAACGTCATCGCAAGCCAATCGATGCTCATGCCCGCCCACCACGCAAACGAGACCGCACATGCGATCAAAAGAATGCCGCCGGTGATGCGGGATCGATTGAGGTGTTGCAGATACGACATGTGGCTGGGGCTGGGTCCGGGTCTGGCTATCGCTGCTGGCAGACCCTACTGGTCGACCCTACTGGACGCCCCTTACTGGTCGACCCAATCCTGATACGCCGCCTCGATGCGCTCGTCATCCCAATCCGCACCGTGCAGTAAGACACGATAGCGTAGCGACAACGTCTCGCCCTTCTTGAGCACGTAGTTGCCGGTGCCCGCCGGTTGTTTCTCAAAGTCGTGCACCCCGAACGGGTTCGCGGCCAACAATCCATACGTGCGCGCATGCCACCACGTCGGGAAGCGCAGGTTCTTGGGGTGGTCCATCATCGTCACGCCGACCGGCTTGCCATCGACGACACCGGAATCATCGATCCAGCGGGCGCGCTTGCCCCAAACAGCCTTGCCATTGCGGCCTTCGCTGTTTCGCAGCGTGCCATTGGCGGCCTCGCCGGAGACGCGCAGCGCTGGATGCACGCGCAGCGCGAACATGCCTTCTTTGGTGTCGCCAAAACGCACGTCGTCGGCTTCGGCGCGAAACTCGACCAGCACATCGATCATGCGCTGATCGCCAACATCTCGGAAGCGCAACTGGCGTGACTCGCGCATCACCAACGTGTCGTCGTCGACGAGCCACTGGTATTCGCATTGCACGAGCGCGAACGGGTCGTGACCAACACGCGCATACATCGCTTCCTGAACCACGCGCTCGCGGTGGCCCTTGCCGTGCCAGAAGTCAAACCCGTTGACACTGCCGTGCGCCAACCAGAACGACTGGTGATGCGGGTGATCGCTCTGCTCGCCATCTCGCTCCCCCATCGGATGGTTGCGCGTCACCGCGACGCCACCGGGCGCAAACAGCGGCCAGACGTAAGGTCGCGGCTCCGCGGCGGTGTGCACCGTTGCGAACGGTTCGCCGTTGCTGAGGATGTGCACGACATCCCCGGCCACATTCATGCTCAGCGGAGAACTGGCACAACTGGGCAACCAGGCGAGCAACAGAATCAGGGCAACAAGTGGCAAAGGGCGAACGCGCATGCCAGCAGTCTGCCGTAGGCGGCAGCGCGGGTCGAGATCGCGTCTCGTCAACCCCCATAGAAGCAGCTGATGTACCAGCTTCGGTACTGACAGACGCGGGTAAGTGAGCCCCGGCTTGGTAGACTTCGTCACACTTCTCAGAAACCGAGCACTATGTCGCACCCACCCGATCACGGCGTCTCCCGCCGTTCGTTCCTCAAGGGATCTGCCGTCGCCGGCATCGCAACGACAGGCATCACTGCCGCAACCAAGGCTGCGGCCGGGCCACCGGTGCCCGAAACGTTCGGCCCCGGCGAGCATGAGATCACCTTGTCGGTCAACGGCCAGCAGAAGCGGGTCAAGGTCGAGACGCGCACGACGCTGCTCGATGCGTTGCGCGACCGCATGGACATGACCGGCGCCAAGAAGATCTGCGACCGCGGCGCCTGTGGTGGCTGCACGGTGCTGGTCGACAACCAACCGGTCAACAGCTGCCTGATGCTCGCGATGGACGCGGTCGGCACCAAGCTGCGCACCATCGAAGGCTTGTCCAACGGCGACGACGCCCACCCGCTGGTCAAGAACTTCGTCAGCTGCGACGCCTTGCAGTGCGGCTTCTGCACGCCGGGCATGGTGATGAGTTCGCTCGCGTGCCTTGAGACGCGCGGTCAACCCACGAAAGAACAGATGCGCCAAGACCTGTCCGGCAACCTGTGCCGGTGCGGCACCTATGGCCGAGTCATGGAAGCGATCGACAAGACCGCCAAGGGAGGTAAGTGATGGCTACTCCTAACGAACCCAACAGCAACGTGCCGCGCGCCACCGAGATCACCGTTGGCTACAAGGCGCTCAGTCCAAAGGGCAAGGACCGACTCGAGAAGATCCAGGTCAACCCGGAAGCAGGCGATGCACCGCCTTGGGATGCACTGACCAACTACAAGACCGTCGGCACCGACGTCGATCGCATCGACGGCATGCAGAAGGCGACCGGTCGGGCAAAGTATGCCTACGACATCAACTTCCCGGATCTGCAGCAGGCGATGATCCTGCGCGCCCCGATCGCGCGCGGCATCCTCAAGACGCTCAACCTCGAAGAAGCCAAGGCAATGCCCGGCATCAGCGCCGTGGTCGCCCTGAAGAAGGACGGCAGCAAGATCCGCCTGGTCGGCGATGCAGTCGCCGCCGTGTCCGGCAAGACGCTCGACCTGGTGCGCGATGCGATCGAGAAGATCCGCGCCGAATACGAAGCCGAACAGCACAACGTCGACTACCTCATGGATGAGGAAGCACCGATGATCGATGCCTCGGGCGAACTCGATGAAGAGTGGGCCGAAGACGGCAAACTCGACAAGGCACTCGCCGCCTCGGCGCACACCCACTCGGGCACCTACCGCACCGAAGTGCAGACCCACAGTTCGCTGGAAACGCACGGCAACACGTGCCGTTGGGACGGCAACAACCTTGAGGTCTGGGCCTCGACCCAGGCGACGTTCGGTGTGCAGGGCGAACTGTCCCGCGCACTCGGCGCCCAAAACATCAAGGTCGAGTCGGTCGACGTGCACGCCGAGTTCGTCGGCGGCGGCTTCGGCTCGAAGTTCTCAGCCGGCATCGAAGGCCTGGCTTGCGCGCTGCTGGCGCACGAAGCCAAGCTGCCGGTCAAGTTGATGCTCGATCGCTTCGAAGAGCACACCGCGGCCGGCAACCGGCCGTCGGCACTGATGCAAGTTCGCGGCGGCGTCGACAACAACGGCAAGATCACCGCCTGGGATTGGCGCAGCTTCGGTGGCTGTGGCTACAACGGCCGCGGCGGTGCCGTTCGCTATCCGAACTACTACATGATTGGCGCAGCGACGCGGCGCAAGCACAAGGACATCGCATGCGACACCGATCCGGCGCGTTCGATGCGCGCCCCGGGTTACCCGCAGGGTTGGTTTGGCGCCGAGATGTTCCTCGACGAACTGGCGGCGAAGGCCGGCATGGACCCGCTCGCATTCCGCCTCAAGAACGACTCTGAAACGATGCGTCTCGACCAGTGGCAATTCGCTGCCGAGAAGTTCGGCTGGGACCAAGCGCGCGCCAAGAAAAACGCGCCCGATGCCCGCTACGTCACCGGCGTCGGCTGCGCCAGCGCCCGCTGGGGCCAACTCGGTCGCCACGGCGGCCGCCGCCAGCGCTACGGCATCACCTGCCGCATCCACCCGGACGGCATGGTCGAAGCGCGCAATGGTGCGCAGGACATCGGCACCGGTTTGAAGACCGTGCTGCAGATCCTGACCGCCGAAGAGCTCGGCATTCCCGCGAACCGCGTGCGCGCGATGACCGGCCACACCTCGGACCCACTCGGCCCGGGTTCGGGCGGTAGCACGACCACGCCGTCGATCGCTCCTGCGGTGCGCCACGCGGCGTTCCTGGCCAAGAAGGAACTGATCGCACTGGTTGCCAAACACCTCGGCGTACCCGAGGCCGACGTCACCTGTGCGGACGGCAAGGTCGGCACCAAGGACGCGAAGCTCGACTTCGCAGAGGCGTGCAAGCTGGTTGGCCAAACGCCGATCGAAGTGCACGGCGAGCGCTACCCCAACTACCGCGACAAGCCGTTCCATCCGGGCGTCTGCGGCGCACAGTTTGCCGAAGTCCGTGTCGACACGTGGACCGGCGAAGTGCAGGTCACGCGCATGTTCGGCATCCAGGACTGCGGCCTGGTCATCGCCAAGAAGCTGGCCGAAAGCCAGGTGATTGGCGCCATGATCCAAGGCGTCAGCTACGCGGTGCACGAGCAACGCATCATGGACCAACGCAGTGGCCGCATGCTCAACGGCGACTTCCTGCGCTACAAGATCGCCGGCACCAAGGACCTGCCCGACATCGAGTGCTACATGCATTCGGTTGCCAACGGGCACAACAACACCGGAGCCGCAGGCTTGGGCGAGCCCCCAGCCACGGCAACGGCAGCCGCGATCGGCAACGCCGTGTTCCACGCGATTGGCACACCTGTGCGCCACATCCCCATCACACCTGAGAAGGTCCTCGCGGCCATCGCATCCAAGTAAGCGAGGAACTACCCATGAAACCGTTTTCCTATGTAGTGCCGAAGTCCTTGGACGAGGCAAAAGCAGCTGCGGCGCAACCCGACACGCTGATCAAGGCCGCCGGCATCGACATTGTCGACCGCATGAAGGAGCGGCTGCAAACGCCGACCAACATCGTCAACCTGCTGCCGCTCAATAAGGAGCTCAAGGGCATCACCGTCGAAGCCGATGGCGGCATCACGATCGGTGCCCTGACGACGCTGACCGAGATCGAGAACCACGAAGCACTGCAAGGTGCTCAGTTCACGGGTTTGGTTGGCTCGGCCGCAACGACCGGCACGCCGCAGGTTCGCCATCGCGGCACCATCGCCGGCAACATCCTGCAGTTCACCCGTTGCTGGTATGTGCGCAGTGAAGCGTTCCATTGCCTGCACGGTGGCCGCGGACCGACCTGCCTCGCGATGACCGGCCAGAACCGCTACCACGCGGTGATGGGATGGTCGGACTGCGTGCGCGTGCACCCGAGCAACCTCGCCCCACCACTGCTCGCGCTCGACGCCGAATACACGACGGTGAAGGCCAAAGAGACGCGTCGCCGCAAGTTCTCCGAGCTGTTCCCCGAAGAGCCGCGCGCCGAGAACCCCGAGCACACGCTCGAGGACGGTGAGATCGTCACCGCGATCCATATCCCGGCACAGACTGCCAACGCGCGCTGCACGTATGCCGAGAGCCGCGAGAAGCAAAGCTTCGACTGGGCCACGACCGCCTGCGCGGTTCGCGTCGTCATGGCCGGCGGCAAGATCACCGAAGCCTCCATCGTGCTCGGCGCGGTAGCTCCGGTGCCGATGCCGCGACCGCGAGCTGCGGCGATGTTGGTCGGCAAGCAGCCATCCACGAAGTTGTTCCAACGTGTTGCTGAGAAGGCCTTCCAAGGCGCAGCACCGTTGGCCCACAACGCATTCAAACTGCCAATTGGCAAGGCCGTCGTGCGCGACGCCCTGGAACAAGCAACGAGGTGATCCAGATGAGCGACCAAAAAGTGAAGACGCACGACGACTTGATGCCAAAGCATCCGTGTCCCGCGTTCTCGATGAAGCACATCCTCACCCAGTCGATGGCGGATGTTGTCTACGACGACCGCGAAGAACCGGGGGATGGCTACTACTGGTGCCAGAAGACCTGCACGCCGATCGGCCCCGACGACGAGTTGGTGACGCCGAAGGCTTGCTGCCCCGAGCGCTCCTGCTACGACGGACCGCGCGCGTAAACGCCCGGTTCGCGAGGTCCAGGAAAGCATGGACATTACTGGCACCTGGGCCGGCCAATACACGTATGGCGAGGACTACGAGCAACTCGCAGATACCAGTGTGCGATTCACGCTGAGTCTGCAACAACACGGTTGGCAACGGTTGCTCGGCCGACCTCGCCTGATTGGCCAGTGTCGCGACAACCACGACGATGGCGGCCAAAAAGGACTCGGCAAGATCCACGGCCGCCGCGTCGGCCGCACGCTGCAGTTCCTCAAGTCGATGCCGGAAAGCGTGCGATCTGACGAATGGGTGCAATACCTGCGCGACAGTTTCCGCGCAGAATTCGGCCAAGATCTGCCAGCTAAGTTGCCGGACCATTGCATCGCCTACCAAGGCGAAATCAGCGAGTTTGGCGACAGCCTGTCGGGATCCTGGCAGATCCTGAATACCATCTTCCACACCGATCACGGCGACGTCCGCTACGTCAACGCCGGCGAAGGCACGTGGACCGCGCGCCGCACCTCGCCGCTGACGACCGAGCTCTAGTTACCGGCCATCCGCCAGTTCGGCGCCGCAATGCATTGCCCGCGATCGCACCGGACTGCACGATGCACGCATGCGCATCCTCGCTGAGAAGTCACCCGAAACTGCTGTTCTCGCCCGCTCCGGTTACGACGCCGTGGTGCTCGTCGGCCACGACCCGGTCAAGGCCAAGATCCAGCCACTAAAAGACGCGCTGAAGTCGCTGGCCGCTGCCGACGCGAGCGCTGCCAGCGCCGTCAACTTCGTCGCGGCATCAGGGATCGCCGGCGACCGCCTGATCGTCGCCCCCACCGGCCCGGTGACGCGCGACTACGATGACGTGCGCCGCTACGCCGAAGCTGCTAGCCGCGGCATCAAGCGGGCCCGGGATGCCGGTGCGAAGTCGGTGCTACTTGCGGTGCAAACACCACCGAAGAGCGGCAACGAACACGGTCATGCCGCGACGATTGCGGCGCTCGGTGCCTGCGGCGGCTTGTGGCAACCGCTCGAAGCGCGCGAAGACCTCGGCACCAAGAACGTCGAGCCAATCACCAAGATCGGCGTCTGCGCGCTCGACGGCTCGTTCTCGAAGGGCGCCGCCAAGTGGGTTGCCGCCGTCGAAGAAGGCATGCGCCTGGCGCGTGACTTGTGCGGCACCAACCCCGAGCGCATGGCGCCGCTGAAGTTCGGCGCCTACGTGCAGGCCGCCTGCCGCGGCACCGCCGTCAAGGTCTCGATCAACAAGGACAAGGCAAAGCTCGAGAAGGGCTACCCGCTGATGATGGCGGTCGCGCGGTCATCGATGGCCGTCGCGCGTCATCGCCCGTGCGTCGTGCGCATGGAATACAAGCCGAAGGGCACGATCAAGCGCACCATCCTGCTGGCCGGCAAGGGCGTGACCTATGACACTGGTGGCGCCGACCTGAAGGTTGGCGGGCACATGGCTGGCATGAGTCGCGACAAGGGTGGCGCAGCTGCTGCTGCAGGTGTCGTGCTGGCCGCTGCCAAGCTCGGGCTCAAGGGCGTGCACGTGATCGCCGAACTCGGCTGCGTGCGCAACAGCATTGGCAGTGATGCCTACGTTGCCGACGAGATCATCAAGAGCCACGCGGGTTGCCGCGTGCGCATCGGCAACACCGATGCCGAAGGCCGCATGGTGCTGGCGGACTTGCTGTCCAACCTGCGCGTCACCGCGAAGAAGACGACTGGACCCGAACTGTTCACCGTCGCGACGTTGACCGGCCACGCCGGACTCGCCGTTGGTGACTACAACATCGCGCTCGACAACGGGCCAGCTCGCCGTGCCGGCACCTCGGAATCGCTGAGCGCGGCTGGTGATACGCTGGGAGATCCGTTCGAAGTGTCGCGCCTGCGTCGTGAGGACTATGCCTTCGTGGCCGGCAAGACCAAGGCCGACGACGTGCTGCAGTGCAACAACGCGCCGAGTTCGGGAACGGCGCGCGGTCACCAGTTCCCGGCGGCGTTTCTGGTGCTCGCTGGCGGCCTCGAAAACCACGGCAACGACAGCAAGTCGCCGCTGCCGTTCACGCACATCGACATCGGTGGCAGTGGCTGCGAAGGCGGCGATTGGCAGCACGGCATGCCCAGCGCGCGCCCGATTGTGTCAATGCTCGCCGCACTGTGCGGGGCGGCACCGCCCAAGTAGCCCCGCGCCGCCTTCAAAACTCTGCAGCCGAACAACCACCGGCCAGAAAAAGACGCCCGCGAACTGATCCGTTCGTGGGCGTTGTGCGTTCGGGTCTGCACAACCCATGGCACAACTCGAACAGCCGGACGGCGAGTACAAGACCGACATGACGCCGATGATCGACGTCGTGTTCTTGCTCATCGTGTTCTTCATCTGCATCGACTTCAAAGTTCTCGAAGCAAAGCTCGATGCGTTTCTGCCGACGGACAAGGGCAGCGCCCCTGAGATCGTGCAACCAGTAGAGCAGCTGTCGGTGCGCGTATTGGTCAAGCAGCAGGGCACGAAGTTCTATGCGAATGGCAGCGGCGCCAATGGCGCAGCGACGATCGACGCGAGCACTCTGCGCCCCTCGCGCTACCAACTGCAGGGCCACAGCGTGCACTTCGAAGTTGGCGCCCATCCGTGCTCCACGTTGGCCGAAGCCAAGCGTCAACTGACGCGCCTCGCGGCCGATCCAAACTCGATGATCCCGGACGATTCCGGCGGTCGCAAGCTGATGGCCTGCGTCGTCGAAGGCTATCCCGGCACCTGCTACGACGACGTCGCGCGCACCGCCGATGTCTGCCGCGCCGCCGGCTTCGAAGACATCCAGTTCGGCGGTGGCATGGGTGCCCTGCCGCAGGGAAGGTAGCTGGCGCGCGGCAGGTTGGCGGCGCCCAACAAATCCACCCCCTACCGGAGGCGGCCCATCCGCTAAGCCCCCATTCGCGAGGCCCCATCCGCGAGGCCCCATCCGCGAAGCTCCCGCCCGCTAGCTGTTGGCAGCGCCTTCCGCGCGCTGCAACCACGCCGTGACGTTCGGGTCTTGCGCAGCAGCTGCCATGATCTCGTCGCGGCGTCCTTGCCACAGCGGCAGCAAACCGCAAGCCGGCAGGACCTTCGCGCACAAGCGCACAAAGGCCGAATCCGCCGGCGACTGACGGAACACTTCCGAAACCAGACGCGCGTGCTCGGCCGGCACCTTGGAGCCGAGTTGCTGCAGCACGCACATCGCCGAACCGAGCAACCAGAACCCCGGCTGCCAGCGCGTCTCGGCGAGCGCGGCGTTTTGCAGCCACTGGGTAATAAAGCGTTCGCCATACAGCCGGTCGCGGGGCAATCCGCCGGTTTGCGTAATCACCAACGCCGCGTGCTGCGCCATGCCGTCGGCGTAGCGATGCCAGAAGGTCCCGTCGCCGATCTGCGGCTTGTGCCCCTCGGGACCACCAATCACTGGCCACAATTCTGCCATCAACTGCAGCAGCATGTTGCCGTGCTCGGCGTGCGCACCTTCGGCAGCGGCGTGGCCGATGCGTTGCTTGGTCGCGCAATCGAAGGCCCACAGGTCGATGCGGCGGCGATCGCCATCGATGCGCATCTGGCCGGTGACCAAGATCGTGTTGGCGCGCTCGCTGTCGGGCAACTGCGATGCCAACTGCTCTTCGGGCCACGGCCGGCCGAGCACCGCCCAGCCACCGTTCTCCGCCATCGCCAATGCGGCCGTGGCGCGGTGCGGGGTCGACAACCAGATCTGCTCGGCGAACCACAACGGCAAGCTGCGCGTCGCGCGGCCAACCTCTTCTTCTTGCGCGGGCTCGAGCTTAGGCTGGCCATCGATCGCCAACGCGAACACCATGATGTGCTTGTGGCCTTCACCCTTCGGCGGCAGCAACCACTGCGGGTCGTCGAAGCCGGCGTACCACGCCGGGCGATCGAGCCGCATCAAGTTGACCTTCGGGTTGGGCGGCAGGTCCGGCATCTTCGGTAGCTTGCCCAAGCGCATGCGATCGAACTCGCCCGAGAACTGCTGCAGCTCCGCGCCGAGCATGTGGCCGTAGTGCACATACATCTGATGCAGGAGCTCTTCGCCGATCTCGTTCTTCTGCTGCATGTGGTAGTGCTGCAGCAGGGCCATACCGATGTGCGGATGGTGCTGGCCCGGAACGAACTTGCTGACAATCAGCTCTTCGATCAAATCGTGCTTTTTGTGCTGCACCAGGTCCGCGACCGCCATCAACAAGGCGTCGCTCTCGACGTTCTCGCTAAACAAGATGTCGCGGTAGATCGACGTCGCGCCAGCTTCGTTTTCCTTGGTCAGCTGCAGACGCGCCATCCACATTTGGGCACGCCACGAGCCTGGTAGCGCCATGACCTTCTCGATCTCGGCTGGATAGCCCTCGTCGCCAACGCTGCGGTGACGGGTCTGCAGGTAACCGTGCACGGCATCCGGATTGTTGCAGTCCATCGTGAGTGCGTGCCACAACAGCTTCTCGCACTCTTCGAGGTTGCCTTGCCGTTCTTGCAGCATGCCGAGCCCGACGTAAGCAGCTGCCGAATCCGGCTTGCGTTGCTTGAGTTCATTGAGCGTGGCTTCGGCCAGATCGAGGTCGCCGCAGTCGCGCTGCACAACGGCCAGCACCGTCAAAGCACGCTCGATATTTTCCTTGTCGAGCACGGTCAATCGGTTGGCCGCTGCAATCACGTTGTCCGCGAAGCCATCGCGAACCGCCTGCATGATCACCTGGGTCAGGCGCTCGGGGTCCGTGTCACTGGCCTTGAGCATCTCCGGCAAGGCCTGCGTCAGGTATTGCTCACGCGTAATGCTGACCCGCTGGCCCTGGGCGTTGAGGACCTCGACGTGGTCCTTGGGGGCGGGCGGCGTGGTTGGATTCTCTGATTCAGACATATCGGGGTACCTGGCTAGCCGGAGCGAGGCGAGACGACCCCGGCTGGATGCGTGATTAAGGCGGACGACGGTAGCTCGGGAGGCGGACGGAACCAACGCCGGCAAGCAAGCCTCGATCAGGAAACTGAGATCGGGCGAAGTTTCGCTGCCAGACTAGGTGCGCCTGGGCGCGGACGCCTTACGCACGGCCCACAGATTCCGAGGCCTGCGAAATCCATGGCTCGGAATCCCATGTCTTGCGTAGAGAGCGCCCCGCCGTACCGTACGGCGCACGACTCCATCGAGTCGCCACCTCAAAACAACACGATTACGACTATGCGCCTCCCCATCCTCTCCGCCGCCCTCGCGGCCATCTGCCTCTCCCTCCCCGCCACCGCACAAGTCCAAGTCTTCGGCGGCACCGGCATGCGCGCCAACAGCACGCTGGTGCTGTTCGGCGCCGACCTGATGGCCGGTATCACCGTGACGCACGGTCAGCCCGAATGGCATGACGACTACACCAGCAAGCTCGACTCGCTCAAGGGCAAGACCCACCGTCTCGGCAAGGACCTGTGGACGACCTTCATGACCAGCATCCCGGTTGCGATCGGCGGCGTCACGGTGCCCGCCGGTAGCTACGTGGTCGGCCTGCAGTGCAGCAAGGACGGCAAGTTCGCCCTCGCCCTGATGGACGCGACCAAGGCCATGAAGAAGGGTGCCATGCCCTTCGTGCCGTGGACCTGGAAGGCCGACGTCGTCGTGCCGTTCAAGCTCAACAAGAACGTCGCCAAGGAAAGCGTCGCCAAGATGACGATGACGCTCGCCGCCAACAAGGACGACCCGATGACGGGCACGTTCACGCTCGCCTGGGGCCCGCACACGCTGACCAGCGACCTCAAGGTCATGCCGAAGAAGATGAAGGCCACGAAGCTGGAAGGCCATGGCGAGCATGGTGGCAAGAAGGCGAAAGCCCACAGCGAGCACGGCGGCAAGCAGTAGCCAGCCGATTCCTTGGCCGTTCGGCTTGCGAGCCGTGCGGCCAAGGCGCCCGCAGTTCGTATGCTGCCGGCATGCTCCGCCGCTTGTTTGAGACGCTGGTTCTACCGCCAGCGTCGGTACTCGTCCTGTTCTTGCTAGGCACCGCGCTGTTGCGCTGGCGCAAGAAGCTCGGCAGAACGCTGCAAGTTCTCGCCCTGGTCTGGCTATGGCTGGCCGCGACCCCCTGTGTCGGCGGCATGCTGCTGCACTCGCTACAGAGCTATCCAGCACTCGCTGCCAACGCAGCAAAGCCCGACGCGCAAGCAATCGTCGTGCTCAGCGCCGGCGCCGACCGCATCGGCAGCGAGTATGACGGCCCCGTCATCGGACCGATGACCCTGCAACGACTGCGCTACGGAGTCGCCCTGCAACGCCGCTACTCCCTGCCACTGTTGGTCAGCGGCGGCAAGCCCGCAAGTCACACCCCATCGCTGGCGCGCATGATGCAACTCTCGGCGGAGCAAGAGTTCTCGGCCAAGGTGACGTGGCTCGAAGAGTCCTCCGCCGACACCCGACAGAACGCACAATTCAGCGCCAAAGCACTCAAAAGCCAGGGCATCACGAAGGTCCTGCTGGTGACCACGGCCTGGCACATGCCGCGCGCCATGGACTGCTTTGCGGCCGCTGGCATCGAGGCGATCGCAGCCCCAACCGCATTTCGCGGCGAAGTCTTCGCCAGCTGGACGAGCTTCGTGCCCCACTGGAACGGCTTGCGTGACACGTGTTTGGCGATGCACGAGTGGGGTGGCCGAATCGTCTACGCGGTCAGCAGCTGAGTTTTGCCAAGCTGCCAGTTGCTTTGCAGAGTCATATGCATAATTATGCCCACCGCTGCATAAGTATGTATTCCGCATGAGCAAGCCAAGCACGACATCCGATCCCCGCGCCGAGCGCCGCCAGCAGATCCTGCAACTGATCGAGAAGCACTCGATCAAGAGCCAGGCGGTGCTGAGCGACGCCCTCGAGAAGGCTGGCATTGAGGTCAACCAGGCAACGCTGTCCCGCGACCTGCGGGATCTTGGCGTCGTCAAGGGCAAGGACGGCTACGAACTGCCGAGCAGCATGCAGGCGACCAGCAACCACCGCAGCCTCTGGCACACGGTCAATCAGTGGGTGTTGTCGGCGACGCCGGCACAGAACCAACTGGTCTTGCGCACGCCGCCCGGCGGCGCCCAAGCACTCGGTCTCGCGATCGACAACGGCGACCTGCCCGAGGTCATTGGCACCATCGCAGGCGATGACACCGTCTTGGTCATCTGCGCCAGCGACCGCAAAGCCAAATCCCTCGCGCGCAAGCTGCAACCCAACCAGAACCAACGGAGCGCACCGTGAAGTCCGTCGCGATCGTCGGCGCCACTGGCTACACCGGCCAAGAACTGCAAAAACTGCTGGCAAGGCACCCGAGCCTCGAGCTGAAGTTGCTGATGAGCTCGAGAGATGCCACGCCCTCCACGGTGACATCTACAACTGGTGCTTCCAAAACTGGCGCATCTACAACTGGCAACAGGCCAACGCAGTCCAACATCCTACCGCTCGATATCCTGGCGCTCGATCCAGCGCGCTTCGGGGAAGTGGACGGCGTGTTCTTGTGCACGCCGCACGGCAAAGCAAGCGCGCTGGCCAAAGCGGCGCTGGCAGCCGGCAAGGTGGTCGTCGACCTGTCTGCCGACTTCCGGTTGCGGGACCCGCAACAGTTCGCCAACACCTATGGCGACGTGCACGCGGCTCCCGAACTGCTTGAGCAGGCCGTCTACGGCTTGACCGAGCACTACCGCAAGGAAGTAGCGAGCGCGACCCTGGTCGCCAACCCAGGCTGCTATCCGACCTCGATCCTGTTGCCGTTGTTGCCGCTGTTGCGCAACGACTTGATCGACGCAACCGCACCGCTGATTGCCGACAGCAAGAGTGGCGTCAGCGGCGCCGGCAAGCAACCCAGCGAACGCACGCACTTCGGCAACGTGCACGAGAACTTCCTTGCCTATGGCATCGGCAGCCATCGCCACGCACCGGAGATTGCGCAAGAACTCGGCCAACCGATCGTGTTCACGCCGCATCTCCTGCCAACGTTCCGGGGCATCCTGAGCACGATCTACGTGACCCCGACGGCCGGAACGAGCGCCAAGACGATGCGCAGCTGCCTGATGGAGCAATACGAGCACGAACCGTTCGTGCAGGTCTGCCCGGTTGGTTCACCTGAACTGCGCGACGTCTTGCACAGCAACCGCTGCCACATCGCGGTGCATGACAGCGGCCCACTGGTCGTCATCACCAGCGTCATCGACAACCTGGTCAAGGGCGCCAGCGGCCAAGCCCTTCAAAACATGAATGTGATGCTAGGACGCAACGAATCTGAGGGACTGACGTGAGAATCCTGATCAAGATCGGAGGCGCCCAACTCGAGCAACTTGGCCCACGCCGGCAGTTGTGCGAATCGATTCGCTTGGCCCAAGAGGCAGGCCACGAAGTGCTGATCGTGCACGGCGGTGGCAACCAGATCCGCACCACGACCTTGGCGCTCGGCCTGCAAGACCGCTACCACGAAGGCCTGCGCATCACCGACGCGGCGACGGCCGATGCCGTGCTGATGGTGCTCGGAGGCAAGGTCAATCGCACGCTAGTGCACACGCTGGCCACCTGCCGGGTAAAGGCCGTCGGACTGACGGGCGCGGATGGCTCGACCTTCACGGCGAAGCCATTGGTGCGCAGCGGCGTCGACCTCGGCTACGTCGGCAGCATCGACAAGGTCGACCGAACGCTGGTCGAAGCCCTGCTAAAGAGTGGCCACGTGCCAGTCATCGCCACCGTTGCCCCGGGCACCCATGAGGCTAGCGCTGCGCCTGCAGCGTCGAACACACCGGCAGACAGCTCCGAAGCCCTCGAGTCCGAAGCCACCGACGAACCGTTCTTCAACATCAACGCAGATCACGCAGCGGGCCCGCTGTGCCACGAGTTCGACTGCGATGCTTTGCTGTTCTTGACCGACGTGGACGGCGTTCTCGATCGCGAAGGCCGTTTGATGCCGCTGCTGACGGACAACGACTGCGAACGCCTGGTGCTCACCGGAGTGGTCGCCGGCGGCATGCAACCGAAGCTCGAATCGGCCCAACTAGCAGCCCACGCCAACCCCACCGCGATCGTCAAGATTGCCCCAGCGGCTGCCGACAACTGCGTGCTTGCCGGCCTGCGTGACGGCGCCGGCACCAGGTTTTTCGCGACGGCCAACAAGTCGACACCGGGAGAGCTTCAGCATGGCTAGCCACGCCAACGCGACCATCGAGCCCGGGGTCATGCCGACCTACGCCCGCAGCGATGAGGTGTTCGTCGACGGCGACGGCGCCATCCTGCGCGACGCCGGCGGCCGAGAGTTTCTCGACTTCCTCGCCGGCATCGCCGTCAACGCGCTCGGCCATGGCCATGCACGCATGACCGCCGCGCTGCGAGACCAGATCGGCAAGGTCGTGCACATAAGCAACCTGTTCCGGCATCCATACACCGAATCGGTTGCGACTCGCTTGTGCGCGCACACTGGCATGGCCGCTGCCTTCTTCACCAACTCGGGCACCGAGTCCGTGGAGTGTGCCATGAAGATCGCTCGCAAGGCGATGCACGTGCAGGGCACGCCCAGGCGCACGTCGTTTGTCGCTCTCGAAGGCGCGTTCCACGGTCGATCCCTTGGTGCGTTGTCACTCACCCACAACAGCTCGTACCGGGCTCCGTTCGCACCGCTGCTCGACGTGACGTGGGTCACTCCAAACGACACCAGGGCCCTCGCCGCGACCCTGCGCGAGCAACGACCAGCGGCCTTGTTCGTCGAACCGATCCAGGGCGAGGGTGGCATCGGCGAACTGTCGCGCGAGTTCTTGCAAGCGGCGCGCGAGCTGTGCACAGAAACCGACACCGTGCTCGTGCACGACGAGATCCAATCTGGTTGCGGCCGCACCGGCACGTTCTTGGCGGCACAACACCACGACGTAACCCCCGATGTAGTGACCCTTGCGAAGCCAATCGGCGCGGGGCTCCCGATGGGTGTTTGCCTCGCCAACGAGAAATACGCCAACACGCTCGAGAAGGGCGAGCACGGCACGACGTTCGGCGGTGGCCCGCTGGTCTGCCGTGCGGCAACTGTGTTTCTCGATGAGATCGACAGCGGCCTGCTGAATCACGTCGCTGCCCGCGGCAAGCAACTGCTGGCTGGCTTGCAGCAACTGCAACGTGAACTACCGGCCGTCACGGAAGTGCGCGGCCGCGGCCTGATGCTCGGCCTGCGACTCGACCGCCCCGCGGCAGACGCCCAACTCGCTATGCATCGCGACGGCCTGCTGCTGAACTGCACCGCATCCGACGTGCTGCGCATCGTGCCGCCGTTTGTCGTCACCGAAGCCCAAGTCGAAGATGGCCTGCAACGAATGCGCAAGGTCCTCGAGTCCCTCCCTCCCATCCGCTAAGAATCCCCAGCCTTCCCAGCCCCTGCTGGCCCGTCGACCCTAGCCATGACCAGTCACCCGTCCCTTCCCCTCCCTGAGCTGTCCGTGAGCGACCTGCTGTGCACGTCAGATCTCACGAGCGAAGACATCGAACACGTGTTCCAAACCGCGGTCACCCTCAAGGCGGGCCGCGACGAGCACAACCAGGTGCTGCGCCAAAAGCGCCTGGCGATGATCTTCGAAAAGGACTCGCTGCGCACCCGCTTCACGTTCGACATCGGCATGCAGGACCTCGGTGGCAGCTGCGTCTTCATGGACCACCGCGATGCCCGCCTGGGCTCGCGCGAATCCGTCAAGGACATGGCGCGCAACCTCGAACGCTGGGTCGACTGCATCGTCGCGCGCACCTTCAAGCACAAGGTGCTCGAAGAGCTGAAGACCAACGCCGACATCCCGATCATCAACGGCTTGTCCGACTTCGTGCATCCATGCCAGGCACTGGCCGACTTCATGACCTTGCGCGAGCGCTGGGGCAATCCCGCCGGCCGCACGCTGACCTATGTCGGCGATGGCAACAACACCTGCCACTCGCTGATCCACACCGCCGCCAAGCTCGGCACCCACATCCGGGCGTGCTCACCTGACGGCTACGAACCAAACGCGCGCGTGGTCAACGAAGCAATGCGCGTCGCCCAGCAGACGGGAGCTGAAATCTCCATCCTCAACGACCCCGAAGCGGCGGCTGATGGCGCCGACGCCATCTACACCGATGTCTGGGCAAGCATGGGGCAAGAAGATGAAATCGAAGAGCGCAACGGCGTGTTCGCGCCATACCAGGTCAACTCGGAGATGATGGCGCGCGCCAAACCCAACGCCGTGTTCATGCACTGCCTGCCGGCACACCGCGGCGGAGAAGTCACCGCCGAAGTGATGGATGGCAAGCAGAGCATCGTCTACGACATCGCCGAGAACCGACTGCACGTGCAAAAGGCCCTGCTCGCCCTGTTGATCCGTTAGCAATCATGTTCGCCGGCCGTGCGTCCTGGCTGCAGGGCGACAGATCTGCCGGGCGGCGGGCCTGCCGGACGGCGGACATGCCGGACGGCGGACATGCCGGGCCGGGCATGCGGCTCCCCTAAATCACTTGACGCCGATCGAACCGACCGAGACGATCGCGCATAATCATGCATGAAGACGCATAATCATGCACATCGGACACTGACTATATGACTAGCAAACGCAAGATCGTGCTCGCCTATTCGGGCGGCCTCGACACTTCGATCATCGTGCACTGGCTCAAGGAGCGCTACGACTGCGAAGTGCACGCCTACTGTGGCGACGTCGGCCAAGGGGCAAGCGAACTCGCCGGCCTCGAAGAAAAGGCCGCGGCGTCCGGTGCGGCGTCCTGTCGGGTCGACGACTTGCGCAGCGAATGGCTGACGGACTACGTCTGGCCATGCATTCGTGCGATGACGGTCTACGAAGGGCGCTACCTGCTCGGCACCAGCATGGCGCGCCCGATCCTGGCCAAAGGCCAAGTGGAGTATGCACGAGAGATTGGCGCCGACGCCGTCGCGCACGGTTGCACCGGCAAGGGCAACGACCAGGTGCGCTTCGAACTGGGCTACCAAACGCTGGCGCCGGATCTAGAAGTGATCACGCCGTGGCGCGACTGGGACATTGTCAGCCGCGAAGATGCGCTTGACTACGCCGACAAGCACAACATTGCCGTGACCGCATCACGGACCAAGATCTACTCGCGAGATCGCAACCTCTGGCACATCAGCCACGAAGGTGGCGAACTCGAATCGCCGGCCAACGCACCGCCGGACGACGTGTGGATGCTGACGACCGATCCGAAGCTCGCTCCGGACACTCCGCAAGACGTCACCGTTGGTTTCGTCGCCGGCGTTCCGACCTCGGTCGATGGCGTCGAACTCGAGCCAGTCGCCCTGCTCGAACGCCTCAACGAACTCGGTAGCGCCCACGGAGTCGGTCGCATCGACATTGTCGAGAACCGGCTGGTCGGCATGAAGTCGCGCGGCGTCTACGAAACTCCCGGCGGCACCATCGCCTTCGAAGCGGCGCGGTCTTTGCGAGCACTGACGATGGAACGCGACACGATGCGGCTCTGCGAGAAGCTGATGCCGGACTACACCGACCTGGTCTACACCGGCCGCTGGTTCCACCCGATGCGCACGGCCCTCGACGCACTGTTCCTCGATGCAACCAAGCACGTGACTGGCAGCGTTTGCGTGCGCCTCTACAAGGGCACGGCGATCGCGATCACCGCCGAATCCCCGCACAGCCTCTATTCCGAGGACTTGGCGACGTTTGGCGACAGCGCCTCATTTGACCAGGCAGACAGCCGTGGCTTCGTCAAGCTGTATGGCTTGCCGGGAGCCGTCGCGGCGCAGGTCCAGGGCACCGATGCGAAGATGAAACACGGACGGAAGCCCGGACAGAAGCCCGAACAAAAGCACGGAGCAGTGCAGTGAGCGACAACGGCAAGATGTGGGGCGCGCGCTTCGAAGGCGAACTCGACCCCCAGTTCGCGGAATATCAAGACAGCCTGCAGCACGACATCAGCTTGGCGTTCGCCGACCTCGACACCAACCTGGCGTGGAGTGAAGCACTGGTTTCGGCTGATGTGCTCACGGACGACGACTTCGACAAGATCGCGACCGTGATCGAAGGACTCGCTGCGCATTGGCATGAGCACGGCATCCCAACGGACAGTGATGCCGAGGATGTGCACAGCTTTGTCGAGCAGCAACTGGTCGCCAAGCTCGGCGACCTGGGCAAACGCATCCACACCGGCCGTTCCCGCAATGATCAGGTCGCAACCGACATGCGGTTGCACCTGCGCGAATGGGTCGGCTGCCTGGTCGAATCGATCGAAGGCCTGTGCCTGGCCCTGGTCGAGAAGGCGGCGGTTCATGCCGGCGATGCGATCCCGGGTTACACCCACTTGCAACGAGCCCAACCGATCACGATCGGCCACCACGCCCTGGCCTACGTCGAAGCGTTGTCGCGCGACCGCGAACGCCTGATCGATGCGCACAATCGCTTCGACCAATGCCCGCTCGGCAGTGGCGCACTAGCCGGCACGGCCTTCGACGTCGATCGCGACGCGCTGGCGGCCCGGCTTGAGTTCCAACACGGGCCGACCCGCAACAGCCTCGACGCAACCGCATCGCGCGACCACCTGTGCGAAGTCGCCTTTGCCTGTTCGATGACGATGACGAACCTGTCGAGGCTCGCCGAGGACTACGTGTTCTTCGCGGCCTTCGAGACCGGCTTCGTGCGCTTTGGCGATGCCGTCGCAACTGGCTCAAGCCTGATGCCACAGAAGCGCAATCCCGACGCGATGGAGCTGATTCGCGGCAAGGCAGCCAAGGTGCAAGGCGCGCTCCAGTCCCTACTGACACTGATGAAGGGACTGCCGCTCGGCTACAACCGCGACCTGCAGATCGACAAGGAACTGCTGCTGCCCGCGCTCGAAGCCACCAATCAGAGCATTCTGGTTGCCGCCACGGCGATCGAAAACGCTGTCTTCGATACCGAACGCTGCGCCCGTGAAGCGGGCCGCGGCTACCTCAACGCCACCGACCTGGCGGATCTCCTGGTCAAAGCAGGCGTACCGTTCCGCGACGCCCACGGTATCGCTGGCACGGCCGTGAATCGCGCCGTTGAGCTCGGCGTCGAGCTCCATGAATTGCCTGCCGCCGAGCAGAAGACCCTGTTGCCGCAACTGAGCGGCGACCTCGCCGAGTCGCTATCGGTGCAGGCAGTGCTCGACCGCCGCAACGTCATCGGTGGCACCGCGCCCGTGCGAGTGCGAGCTGAAGTCGAACGCTGGCGCATCCTGATCGCCGAATGGGCCGAGGGCTACCACGAGTTCGAAGACTTCGACCCCGACGAAGAAGACCTCGAGATCGAGTTGGAGCAACCGGATGCCGAGTAGCCCGCGCGTATCGGTGCGCACCTCAACTGCGGAGGATGTCAACCGCATCCTCACCCTGGTCAACGAACTGGCCGTGCAGCAAATCATGCTGCCGCGTTCGCCGGCGTCGGTCATCGAGAACCTGCGCGACTTCCTGATTGCCGAAGTCGACGGCGTGTTCGCCGGCTGCGGTGCGCTCGCGATCACGTGGACAGATCTCGCGGAGGTGCGCTCGCTCGCGGTGCATCCGGACTTCCAGGGTCACGGCGTCGGCCGCGCCCTCGTCGACGCGCTGATCGCCGACGCGAAACGACTCGGGATCCCCCGCCTGTTCGCCTTCACTTACGTTCCGGGGTTCTTCGAAAAGTTGTCGTTCACCATCGCCGAGCACGAACAGCTGCCGCACAAGGTCTTCAACGATTGCATGCACTGCCCGAAGTTCCTCGCCTGCGACGAAATCGCGATGACCCTGGTGCTGGACGCCAACGCCACGACTGCGACGCTGCTGGGCAAGCCCCAGCGAGCATTCCCGCTGCCTCAGCGCACGCCGCCCAAACAGCCGACGCAGCCCACGGACTGATCACTTGGGTGTTGGTCGAACCAAACCGCGTCACCAACAGCGGTTTTGGGCCCCGCGCAACACCAACTGCCGCGTGATCTGTTCAGGAACCTTGCCGCGGATTGACCACCAACACCCAAGGAACCAGCTGGGTGGTCGGCCCTCCAGAGGCCCCCAGGGTCAGGTCATTTCAGCTTTTTCGTGGCATCGAATCCCGGAGCTCAGACATGCCAACCGCGGCGAATCCGACTGCCGCTCGCGCCTCATTCTGAGACGCACCGCCAAGCATGCCACCGTCATGGCACGCGCCACCCGCGGCATCACGCGCCGCGAGGCGTATTGGGCCACAAATACCGCCCCGAGCGCTGCTCCGTAGCCACACGCGTAAGGCGCAATGACAAGGGCATTTGCCACCATGCCACGAGCGGAATCGCTCCAATCCACGAGCGGGGACGCGCAAGAATGAAAACGCTTGAGAAAGCCTAACCCCAGTGCCTTGACCGCTGTGCGTGGGAGGTCACAATTTGTCTGCCACCAACTTCTGGTTAGGCACGCCAATCGCAGTATCGCACGAGTCTCGTGCGGCTCCCGCTGCGCTCGGCGCCCGCTGCGCCAAACCAGGATAAGGTTTCCTAGGTCATCCCATGAAGCGATCTGATTCCGCCTCGTTGTCACGCGCCAACCCCATTGGCGTCATTCCATTTGCTCTCTCCCTGCTCGCGTTTGCCGCGTGTAGCGGTAGTAGCGGCGGCTCCGTAGGCGGAGCCGGTACCAACACGACTGGCGATTTCGTCGTGCTGAAGACCGACCCGGTTAACGGGGCAACGATCTTCCTCAACGATCCGGTCAATATCGACTTCACCACACGGATCGACATCGACTCCGCGACCTTGTCGACCATGACCTTCCAGGCCCTGGATCAACAGGGGCTTCCGGTCTCCGAACTGGTCGTCGGCAACTTCTCAATTGGCACCAGTCCCGGCGACACCGCCCCGGGCCGCCGACTGCAGTTCGTGCCGCGATTCGCCAGCAACAACGCATACACGAATGGTGGCTTCAAGGCCGGCCGCTCGTATTTGGTGCAGTTGGTCGGAGGCGCAGCCAATAACAACACGGTTCTTCGCGACACGTCGGGGCGCGCCCTGTCGCAACCGATGACGTTCCAGTTCTCGACGCGTGATGGCACCCAGCCAACGCAACTGTTCCGCAATCCCAAGGCCGGCGGCCCAACGCGCACGGGGCTGGCAGTAACAACAGCCACGTCGCTCGAGAGTGTCCCGCTCGGATTGTTCGGTGCCCCGCCGCTTGAGGTTCGCCTCGACTTTGACCAGGCGCTGAACCCGAACGACGTCAACCTTCCTACGTCGCTCAATATCGACCCGACCGTCCGCGACATCAGCAATCGCGGCCGCGTCTACCTCGAATACGACGATCCCGATCTCGGCCCCGACACTTGGATTCCGGCAACCGTCGAGATTGAGCGCAACGACCTGACTGGCGCAACCTTGGCGCTGCGTCCGGCCGGCGTATTGCCAAACAACGCGACCGTTCGCGTGATCGTCGAGCAAACGCTCGAAGACATCTCGGGTGAGAACAACCTGTCGAACCCCGCCTTCCAGCGCATCTTCGGCACGTTCAAGACCGATAGCAGCTACGCGCAGCAGTGGAACGGAATTGCCGAAGACTTCAGCGCCTCGTCGAACATCGACTTCGGTGCTTCCTTCCCCGAGTCGCAAGCACAAGTCGGCCAAGGCTACATTCGCGCTGGCTTCGCCTTCGAAGGCAACTCGACCAGCCTCGAATACGAGCCGCAAGCCAATGAAGTCGTGCTCAACACGTCCTTCACGCAAATCGTGCCGAAGACGGGCCTGCCCTTCACGGTCGCTGGCGGTGTCTTCAACTTCAAGAACGTCTCCATCCCACAGGGTGTGACCGTTCGCGGCACCGGCCCGAACCCGATGGTTTGGCTATGCAGTGGCACGTTCAACGTGTCCGGCACCTTGACGGTCAGCGGTGGTGATGGCGCTCGCGTCGACACGCTCAACTCGGCCAACTTCGCCAAGGCAGGCGGCGTCGGTGTCTGTGGCGGCGGCAACGGTGGTGACGGCACTCCAAGTGCAACCTTGCGCGACCTGCGCGGTGGCTCGGGCCGTGGCCCGATGCAAGCGGCAGGTAAGGGTGGCCGTGGTGGCTACCTCGCCTGCACCAGCGGTTGCTACACCGGCTCGGGCTACAACAGCTCGGGTGGTGGCTCCGGTGGCGGTGGCGGCACGATGGCCACGCAAGGTGACCTCAACTGGCGCGGCACGATCCCGGGTGGTATCTCCCCGAACACGGTCGGCCAAACGTCCTTCCAACAAGTGCTTGGTTACGGTGGCGCCGGCTGCAGCGGCAGCAGCGCGACCCGCTCCGGCTACCTCGCCGGTGGCGAGCCTGGCGACCTGCTCTTCACGGACACGCGCCAAGACAACAACTTCTGGGGCAGCGCCATCGACGTCAACCGCAACCTGCGGATCACGGGTGAGCTGAGCATCCCAGTTGGTGGCGGTGGCGGTGGCGGCGGTGGTGACACCTCCCCGACGCAGAACTGCACCCTGACGGGCGCCGACCCCAAGAATGACTACAGTGGTGGCGGTGGCGGCGGCGGTGCCGGCGTGCTGATCGTCAAGGCACTGCAAGAGATCACGATCACGCAGACCGGCAAGATCGAAGCCAACGGCGGCCAAGGTGGCGGCGGCGAGCAGGTCGGTGCGTGTGGTGAAGCAGGTGGCGGTGGCGCCGGTGCCGGCGGCATGGTCATCCTGATGTCCGCCAAGGGCATCATCATCGAAGCCCACGGCGACCCGTCGGTCGGCACCAACGGCCGGTTCGTCTACGGCTCGCCGTCGACGAGTGCGACCGCGACCCACCCCTACACCGGCGACGACTACAACTTCGCCATCTCTGCCGACGGCGGCGTCTGCAAGACGGGTGGCTTCGGCTCCGTCAACGTGCAGGGCAAGTACCGCGCCTCCGGCCAAGCGATGCTCGCTGGCACGTCCTACGATGGCGAGCCGCTCGGCGGCCTCGGCGGCATGGGCATCGTGCAACTGATGGTTCCGCCCGGCGAGAACCTGACCGACGGCACCAACACGCGCCTGGATGACAACATCCAGTTCCGCCTGCCTGGTTCCACGAACGACCTGATTGGTGCATCCAAGCGTCAACTGATCGGCTGGCGCGGCTTCCCGAATGCGCAAGGCACCTACGTTGACGACTTCGGCAACCCGACGGACATCGGCAACAACGAAGGCGACATCCGCCCTGCGCCGACCCTGATGCCGGTTCCGTTCAACTCGAAGTCGCGCGTGCGCTCCAAGTGGATCGACACCGGCTCTAGCCAACGTCGCGGTCTGACCGCCACGGATGGCCTACCGCGTGGCGTGCTGCTCGAGAACGGTGCCCAAGTCGGCCCGGTCTTCGAGTTCGCAGGCACGGACGTGCAGAACGTCGTCGCAGGCTACGTCGACTACGAAGTGGTCGGCCAGTCGGTGCGCATCAAGTACCCGACCGCAGTGGCGCCGACGACCATCGCGTCGATCGACACCAACGCGACCTACTTGGGTGGCCCGGCCTACCGCATCGCACTCACCACGCCGCAACTCGGCGACAACGACCGCTACACGCAATACCAAGCGGAACTGCTGAACTCAGCAGGCTCGGTGCTCGCTGGCTACCGCATCCTTAGCCACACGGCCGACGAACTGATCGTCGAAGCTGCTGCCGGCCTGATTCCGCAACAAGCCGAGCGCGTGCAAGTTCGCGCCAAGTTCTTCAAGGTCACCACCAACGGTGCCGAAGGACTCGGAACGACCTACGCGCCACTCGGTGGCTCGCCGATTCCGATCTCGAACGTGCGCATCGGCTTCGCGTTCCACCAGGATCCCGACCCGACGAACATCCTCGCTGGCCGCTACCCGGAATCGAGCGAGCAAGAATATGTTCGCGACATGAACGACCCGGGCCTGCAAGCCTGGATCCAAGCCAACGGTGCGCCGCGTTACGTGCAGTGGGATGTCGTCTTCGACATGGCCTACAAGCCGGGCGCTGCAGTCCCGCCGGCCCTCAACCCGTCAACGCCGCGACCGCAGCTCGACTTCTTGCGCATTCCGTTCCGCTTCTAAGCGCAACCAGCAACCTGGCCCGCTCCGCTGGAGCGCTGGCCATCAGCGACGGCTCCTTCGGGAGCCGTCTGCATGTACTGTTTGCATGCACTACGGGCGATGCTTGCCGCCGCCGCGCACGCTACTGTGGCGCAGCCATGAGCTCTCGCATCCCCCCACCCAAGACAACCGTGAAGCTGCCCACCGGGTTCTTGGCAGCCGGAATCCACTGCGGCCTGAAGACCGCCCCTGCGCGCGACCTCGGCTTGCTACTGGCCGAAGAACCGACCGAGGTCGCGGCGATCTTCACCCAGAACGCGCTGCTCGGTGCGCACATCCCGGTCTGCCGCGATCACCTGCAGCGCAGCAATCACCAAGCCCGCGCCATCCTGGTCAACTCGCGCAACGCAAACTGCGCCACCGGCGAGCAGGGCATTCGAGATGCCATCGCGTGCTGCCGAGAACTGGCGCAGCGGATCGACTGCCCCGAAGAGCAGGTGTTGATGGTCAGCACCGGACCGATCGGCGCCCCATTGCCGACCCAGAAGATCGTCAGCCACCTGGACCAACTGCTCGAACAAGCCTCACCGCAAGGCGGCATGGACTTCGCGCAAGCGATCATGACGACGGACACGCACCCCAAAGCTGCCACAGCTGAGACAACTGACGGCGCGCAAGTAACGGGCTTCACCAAGGGCTCGGGAATGATCCACCCCAACATGGCGACCATGCTCGGGTTCTTGCTGACGGACGCGCGGGCGACGGCCGACCTGCACGGACAGCTGCAACAACTTGCAGCACGATCCTTCCACCGCGCCACAGTGGATGGCGATACGTCCCCGAACGACTCCCTGTTCTTGTTCGCCAACGGCCGGCACTCCCGCAGCAGCACCGATTGCGAGCCGCAACTCTTGCAGGTCGCCAGCGATCTTGCCAGGCAACTCGCCGGCGATGGCGAAGGTGCTACGCGGCTGATCACCATTGAAGTGCGCGGCGCCCGCAACGAAGACGAAGCCAGCCAGGTCGGCCGCGTGATCGCGACCAGTCCACTGGTAAAGACGGCAGTCGCCGGTAGAGACCCCAACTGGGGTCGGATCCTGTCGGCCGCTGGGCGTTCAGGTGTGCCGTTCGCAAGTGACGGAGCCAGGGTGTGGATTGGCAGCACCGAAGTATTCACCCTCGGTGTCCCCCATCCAGCGCGAGAAGCCACCGCGAGCAAGCACCTTCAAGATGACGAGTGCGTCGTGCTGGGCATCGACCTCGGCGTCGGAACGACCGCTGCGGACATCTGGACCTGCGACCTGACCGCCGACTACATCCGCATCAACGCCGACTATCGCACCTGATGCACGGCGCACCTGATCCACGGCGCACCTGATCAGCAGTCGCGCTCGGAATCGGCTTCCACTCGCATTCCTGACGACGTGCTCCATCACGCTGCCCGGACCCCAGCACGCAGTTTCGTTCTCATCGGCTCCGCCATCCTCGCACGGGTTCGACACCTCGCACGGCTCGACACCTCGCCCGGCTCATTACCGCCGGGGGGCGCAGTGCGCATCGCGCGGCTCGGGCCGCAGTGCGCGATGCAGAATTCGACCTGCAAGGCCTCGGCTGCCCAAAGCCCCCGGCCACAAAGCCCCCGGCCACCAAGCCACCGGCCACCAAGTCCCCGGCCACCAGGTCCCCCGCCAACAGCCCCCTCCCGCCACCAACGCCTCAGCACGCGGCTCAAGCCTCATCGTCTGGTGGCGACTGCTGCCGCAACCAATCTGCATAGCTCAACGGTGGCGCCGCTCCCTTCTCTTGCCACCAGATGCGATGGTCCGCGGCACGCTCGGGCAACTCCGCGACATAGCCGATCTTCGCATCCGGAACGCTGTCGCAGTATGGCAGGTAGGGCTTCAAGTCGAGAATCGGCGTGCCGTCGAGCAAGTCGTGATCGGCGATGTGCAGCACCCGCTTCTCGATGCGCAACAAGCGCACACACGACATGCCGATCGAGTTTGGCCTTTGCGGTGCTCGGGTCGCGAACACGCCGCGTTTCTTCTCATCACGCGGCGGTCGAACCTGCAGTGGCGTGCCGCGTGCGTGATGGCACCAAAACAGAACCCACAAGTGGCTGAAGCCGTCGAGATCCTGCAGGCCGTTCTGCATGCCTTGGTGCAGATGCAGTTCGCCGACCGAACCACGTCCGAGTCCACTTTGACGCGGCGCTTCGTGGTGCAGGCGTTGTTCGGTGCGAACCACCCCGATTGCCGTCAGCGGCGCAGTGACGAACGGATCCGACACCGGCGTCAGCGCATCTCGGAGCGCTTGAGCTTGACGTCTTGTCCGGTCCGAAGCCGGCGCGCATCTGCATCATTCCAGCCGTTCCACTTCATGATTTCCTGAAACCTGGCTCCGGTGCCCAGGTAGCGGAGCGACAAGTGGGTCAACGTCTCGTTCTTGGGCAACTTCACGACCACCCATTCCGAAAGCGGCGGCGGAGTCGGTTCCGGCGCCGGTTGCTGCTCGGGTGATCTGTCCGGGGTCACTTCCGGCGGCTCCTGGGCAGGTCCCGACTCTCGGCGCGGATCATCGCGGCCGGGTCCCTGCGGCCCCGAAAACTCGCGGCCACCCGAGCCTTCGGGCCTAGCTTCGGGCCTGGCTTCAGGATTCGGATCCACCACCGGCCGCGGCCGCAGAACATGCCCAGGAGCGACCGTGCGCCCCATGCTCGTCAAGGACGCCCGCAGCGACGGCTGTGTGCCCCCGACCTCGAGCACCAACACATCCGTCGGTGACTCCGCCTGCACAGGCTCGCCGCCACAGCCTGAAAGCAATCCGATCGCCGCGATGCTCCCGGCCCAAACCCAAGGTTGCCGCATGAATGGATCTTGCCAGATATCGCAGGGCACGACCATTCTCTTGCGCAAAGCCCTCTTAACCGCAACTGTGTCGCCGCCACGATGTCGACTCTGCGCCGAGTAACCCTGACCGCCCTGCCCAAGGTGCCGCTGTCGCGACTGTGCGGTCTACTGACATCGATCCCGCTGCCGCGCGGACTGCGAGCAGGGTTCTTTCGCTGGTTTGCCCGACGCTACGGTGCCTCGCTTGACGACATCGAAACGGACCTGCGAGACTTCCGCAGCCTGCAGGCGTTCTTCCGCCGCGGACTGAAGAGCACCGCGCGCCCCATCGCCGATCGCGCCCTGGTTTGGCCGTGCGATGGCCGCATCGTCACCGCCGGCGCGTTCGAGGACGGCCGCATCCCACAGGTCAAAGGCAACGACTACGCGCTCGCCGACCTGCTCGGCAACAACGAGTTCGCCCAAGAACTGGCCGGCGGCCAGCAAGCCACGATCTACCTGGCGCCAGGTGACTACCACCGCGTGCATTCGGCCTTCGCCGGAACCGTTCTCGACGTCACGGCCATCAAAGGCACCCTGTTTCCGGTCAACCCTCCGGCCGTTCGCTGCATCGACAACTTGTTCGTACGCAACAGTCGACACGTGTTCCGATGCCGCATGACGAACGGCACACCCGCCGCGATCGTCATGGTCGGCGCGTACAATGTTGGCGGCACGAAGGTCACCGTGCACAACGGCAGCATCGAGTGCGGGCAAGAAGTCGGCCAGTTTGGCTTCGGCTCCACGGTCGTTCTGGTGATCGGCCCGGGCGGCGGCAAGCTACTGCCCGCGACCCCCGAGCAACGGGTCATCATGGGCGAAGCCGCCAGCGAGTAGCTCGCCAATCCGGCGAGCGCCCACAGCAAGATTGATCGCACGGATCACTTGGCTGTTGGCCCCTGCTGAGCTGATGCAGGGGCTGATGCACTTCGGCGGGGCTGATGCACTTCGGCGGGGCTGATGGACTGCGGGGCTGATGCACCGCGGAGCCGATGCACGGCGGAGTGTGCACCGCGGGACTGGTCACTTGGCTGTTGGTGGGCGACACGGTGCCTCCGCGACGCTGGGTCTCCCCCGCGGCGCCGTATCTCCCCCGCGGCGTTGGGTCTTCCCCACGACACGGGCCGACCGCGACAGCCGAACCGCCCGCAGGTCGCTTAGGCCATGCCGGCCGTGCGCAGCGCCAATCGCGCTTCGTCACCCGCACGGCCCTTGGTGCGATTGGCCAGGTGCTGCAGCAACTCGGTGCCAAAGCGACGTTCGGCGCCGACTGCTTGGGTGAAGTAAGAGGCAACCCGCAGCATCATATCCGGCTTGATCGCCGACTCGCGCTTCAAGCGGTCGAACAGTGGGAAGCCGGCGCGAATGAGCACCGAGAAGAAGCCCATCGTCGAGTTGCCCGGAGCACCAGCGGCTTCGGCTTCGTCCGCCGATGCCAACAGCTTGATGATCGCAATCTGGTAGTGCACTTCGTCGTCGCTGTATTCACTGGCGCCGATCTTGGCCAGCAGGTGCAGCGCTTCGGCCGAGCGCTGCGCGCGGCGCAAGCGAACCGCCTTGTCGATGAAGAACGGCGTGATCTTGGCGCCCCCGGCAAGCAACACGAGATCGAGCAGCAAGTCGCCGAGGCGCGAATTGGTCGCCAGCAGCTTGACCGCCTTCTCCCCCGCTGCCTTCTGCATCTTCGGAGTGATGTGGCTAGCCAGTCGCGCCAGGATGGCCCCGGCTGTCTGCGACATCTCCAGGTTCTTGGTCGACTGCATCAACTTGAGCAGTGGCTCAACCGCTTGCTTGTTGTTCGCCAGGCCTTCGGTAGCGGCCTCTCGGAAGCGCTCGTCATCGTGATCGAGCAACTTGATGAAGCTCTTTGCGAGCTCCGCGCCGCCGGCCGTGCGCAGCATGCGGATCGCAAACAATCGCTGATCTGGCTGACGCGAAGCGAGCAGTCGCTTCAGCCCAGGAGCCAAGCCAGCCGGAAGCCCAGGCAAGTTGACCAACACCTCGCGAATCGCGTCGTGCACGCCCTTCTGCGAAGAGTCCTCCAGCGAGGCCATCATCGCCTTGGTCTGGTTGGCCGTCAGCTCCGTGCCGCGCAGGGCACGAAATGCCGCCGAGCGGATCTGAGGAGCCGAACCCGGCTCGATGTACTTGAGGAACAGGGTCCTTGAGCCCTTGGCATCCACCGCCGCGAGCACGGACAAGACGCTCGCCACGATGTTCGGCGCAACCGTTTCATCAAGGCGCTTTTGCAACGACTCGCGCAACTGCTTCTTCATCGCCGGCGTCATCTCTGAACTGCCGCTTTCGAGCATTGCGGCGGCCGGCTCCATCAGGTCATTGGTCAGCAGCGCGTCGACAATGACTGGGATCGATGCATCGCTGAGTTCGCGGCCGAGCACCGACAGGATACGTCCACGTTGCTCGCCGATCGCTTGCGGGTAGATGTCGGCGAGCACGCCGTGGGCATCGGTGCCGAGTTCGCCTAACAAATGCGCCGCATGATCCGACAGGACCTCGTGTTCGACAACGGCTTCCGCCATCTTGGCCAGCGCAGCTGCGTTGGCAATCTTGGCCAACGCATCCAGACAAAACCGGCCGAGCAATGGCGATCGGTCGAGACCGTTGCTGAGCGCGTCAATCGCTGCGTTGTCCTTTGGGCCTAGCTCGCCAAGGATTTGAGCAGCAGCGACTTGCAACTCTGGCTTGCCCTCTTTGAGGAGGCCTACGATCGACTTTATCGTGTCATTCATGCGGCTGGATATGAATACGCGCCACCGCCATTATGGCGGGCGACCGCG
>TARA_R110002072_G_scaffold46082_1_pt1 | contig 32410 bp, 36 predicted proteins | sample TARA_R110002072 | Tara Oceans TARA_R110002072 (sample SAMEA4397118) | marine metagenome | biome: Polar Biome; feature: [SRF] surface water layer (ENVO:00010504); material: water (ENVO:00002006), including particulate matter (ENVO:01000060) such as... | depth 5 m
ATTTATATCCAGAAAAAGTACCCACATGAAATGGTGAAGACCCATTTATGTACAGTATGCCTGTAATGTCGGAAACAGTAAAAGAATGGATGTTTCTATGCGGACACATGGTTATGCGCTTTTGACCTGGTGCTCTGATTCAAACACGCGCCACGAAGTCTGCCGCCTCTTGCTTTGAACTCAGCACATGAACCTCCATGAGATCCCGGCAATGGGCAGCTAGGGTAGCATCACGTTCCAACACGAATTTCCTGTTTCGCCAGTTCCGCCAGACGATTCCCCATTCGTCAGCGAGCCGCTGGGAAAACGATTCTTCACAACCCTCTGGCAACTGACTCCCCGAAGGCCTTTTCAGTCCTCGTATGAACGCTCGCCAGGCACAGAGCCACCAGGGTGTCGTGAGCACCACGAAGGTGTCTGCGTACTGAAACAAAAGGTCGTCGTCGACATCATTGCTGTCAACAATCCAGCGCTTACCGGAAAGGAGGTGGCGTTGTTTCTCTAGAAATTCAGCTACTGGCACACGGACCCAGCCAGGGTTCCAACTATGAAGGTCGAGGTGGATAAGGGGTAGGCCAGTCTTGGTTGCGAGCATCTTGGAGAAGGTGCTTTTGCCAGCACCAGCCATGCCCGTTACAACAATGCGGTTCCCAATTCGAGCTGGTGTATCAATCAAGTAAACTGTCCCCAAAGCCGTCTCGATTCTCTAGAAAATTTAACCAGTTAAGTATCTGATCTAGTGCAAGGGTGGTGTTGCCTACCAGGCAGTGTTGGGCTGCTTGATCCTGGGCACTCAGCATAACGCTGGTCACGGATCGGGCCTGGCTCATAGCCTCTGCCTGTATGTAGAGTTGGTTTGAGGACACCAGGTGATCCTCGGTGCCCATAATTAACAGGGCGTCTTGCTTAATCCTGTGCGCGGAATACCGTAGGTTTAGGGATCGTACCCACTGTAAAAAATGGTATGGGGTTGAAGTACCGCTGACGTGCATGCCATGACTCACCGCCCAATCAAGTACGCCTTCGCTTTGTCGAGCCTTGTTAATCAATTTATCCACCACCCCAGACATACCCAGTTCTAGCAGTTTGCTGAGGACCATAAATTTAGCTTTACCCAAACGTTTTTGGTAGATTTCAAAAAAGTCGAACATTGCGCCCCAGGAAACGACTCGTTTGATTCTCTTTTCGAATGCTGCTGCTCGTGGTGCCAGGTATCCGCCAAGAGACATCCCAATCAATGTGCAACTATCGATTTGGTAGTGATCAAGGATAGCGCTAACTGGCTTTTCCCAGTCAAAGGGCATATGTAGGTTTGAAACCCGTAGCGCTGCACCCTGGCCTGGGCCTTCAAATGCAATGACGGTGTAACCTGCTGTGGCCAACGGTTCGAGTAGGGGGAACATTTCTTCTACCAGGCCATCGAAGCCACTGTGAATCAGCACAATGTCACGCTCTTTCCCGACAGCAGGCAGTCGAATGACGGGCAAATGTCCGGTCAGGTAAGGAACGCTATCTCTTGCGTCTACCATTTGTGGCAATGCACGATTCATCAGATTGATTGAGCGTTCGTAGACTTCCTTTTTGCCTGCTTCACCCTGCTTCATATAGAACTCCGCACCCTGGAAGTAGCGCGCCGCCTCAACAAGACGGCCTTCCAGTTCTGCCTGCTCTCCGGCAGCTTGCATTCGTTCTATCCAGCTTTCCAAAGAGTCGATCTGTGATGCGACTGCCTTAACCTCCTCTGGCGGTATGGTTTGTGCAAGTCGGTTAAGGGTGAAGTTGAGACCCGGGTCTGAGTGAAGTGTGTGATATCCCATTTTTTATCCCTGTCTCTCTACGCCGATTAGAATCCATGCGATGGTGCATTTACTGGTGTAGTGCCAGACAATCCCCGGGGCATTGATGACGTGATCTGCTTCGCCAGCTTCGAGAAACACTGATTTGCCATTCGCGTCATGTCCGGTTACAACTTTTTTCATTTGCTACTCCTGAATCTAATGTGGTGGGTTAGTCGGCCGCTAGTCCCGCCAGAATGAATGTTCTCGCCTCCTTATCGACTTTGGCCTTAGGGTGATTGAAGGCTCTGGCGATTGTTGCCATTGATAGATCAAAACGAGTTCGTACTGTCGCTCGAGTTAGGTGCGGCAGGGCTAGTGAAAGCGCTTTTACGTAAGCATTTACGTAGTCGGCCAGCTCCATCTCCAAGAGTTCAATAAACTCCTTTCGTGGCGCGAGGGTATTACGGGCTAAAAGTGATAAAAAAGCCTGTTCGTTTTTGTTCGAGCTTTTTCTCAATTCCACGAGAGGGCTGACGAAGGAATCGTAGATTGCGCCTACATCCGGTTTTCGGGAAGCATCGAGCACCTTTTGCAATAGCTCTAACCGCTTCTCGACGAGAGGTTCCATGCGACGACGAAACACTTCCTTAACCAGATTTTCTTTGCTGGTGAAGTGGAAATTTGGCGCAGCGCTATTGGCTTCTGCAGCTTCGGCAATCTGCCGGGTTGAGGTTGTCTCAAATCCGTGCTGTTCGAATAGTAATTCTGCAGCATCCAGAATTCTTTCACGGGTAGGTTTGGTGTGTGTACTCATTCAAGGATGATAGGGTGACCATAAGACTAAATCATGCGCTTGCTTTACTATTGGTCCACGTATCAACAAAGTCAGAAAGTGTTTCCGCGGAAACAGGACGGCGCGGCGGTTTACAGGTCTGCCTAAGCTGACTTAATCAAAACCGAAAGCGAAAGAATCAGTAGCAGCAGGAGCATAAGCACAGTCCACTGAACCATGGCTGAGAGATGCGAGGGCAGGGTGGATAGCTTACGCAAGGGAGGTAAAACCCGGGTGCTCAGATTGCTACCGGCCTGGCTGATTTGATTCGTCGTCGTTTCGAAACCAATGATGCAGGCCGTGGCAATCCGCGGCAGGAATCTCCGGTAAACCCATTCAACGTCCAGGTTAGTGCTGGGTAACTCTGGTGGATAGAGTTTCATAAGATTTAGCCAGACAAAAGCAAGCGCTGAAAAGAACAATATCTGCGTCTGGGCCAGGACGTGGGTTGTGTCGTAAGGGGTATATTGAATGCTGAACGGTAATGCTGAGTAGAGTGCCGCCGGGTAAACGCCAATACCGATGCAAAGTGCCGCCGCCAGCGTCATGGCGAACAACATGCCTTTTGGTGGGTCCGCTGCCCGAAGCCCCTGATCGTGAGCAAAAAACGCAAAGTAGGGTATCTTGATACCCGCATGGTGGAATACCCCAGCCGAGGCAAACAGCAGTGCCAACCAGATAAAGTCGTATCCCTCTTTAATCGCCGCGCTCATGATCATGGACTTACTGACAAAACCGCTGAACAGCGGGAACGCTGAAATCGAGGCTGCTCCAACAATACAAAGTATTGTTGTCTTCGGCATGGTTTTGTAAAGCCCGCCGAGATCGGAACCGTTGATACGTCCGGTCATGGTCAGTACTGCTCCCATGGCCATAAACAACAGCCCCTTAAAGATAATGTCGTTGAAAGCGTGAGCAATTGCACCGTTGACAGCAAGGGCGGTGCCAATTCCGATACCGCACACCATAAAGCCGATCTGATTGATCATGCTATACGCCAGCACGCGACGAAGGTCATTTTCTATCACCGCGTAAAAGATCGGGAAACAGGTCATAAAGGCACCGATATACACCAGCAATTCAGTGCCAGGGTAACTTCGAGCTAACAAGTAAACCGCAGCCTTGGTGGTAAACGCTGATAAGAACACTGTGCCGGTAGGTGTGGATTCTGGGTACGATTCAGTCAACCAATTGTGGACAAAGGGAAAAGCACACTTGATACCGATGGCAAGCAAAATCAAAGCGCCATAGATGCTTTCGAGGCCAAGATAGTCAAACTGAAAAGTGCCTTCGCTCTGGTAGTACCCGATTGCGCCGCCGAGGAGAATCAATCCTGACAGAGCATGAAGTACAAGGTATCGCAATCCGGTCTGGTAGGCTTTTGGGGTACGTTTGGCCCAGATGAGAAAAACCGAAGAGAATGCCAGTAGTTCCCAGAAAACAAACAGTGTGATCAGGTCACCGGCAAACACGACACCAAGGGCACTACCGGCGTACAACACACCCGCCGTCTGTTGCATGCGGTCTCGAATATGGAACGAATAAAGTATCGCGATGAACGCCGCAATGTTGAATGCATAGGCAAAAATGAGTGACAGTTTGTCTACCCGCACGGGTCTCAAGTCATATCCCAAAACACTGAACTCGACTCGGGTGGACTCCGGCATAAAGTAGACGGCCAGACTGCCAAGGATCGGTATTGTTAGGAGCGCTGCAGCGCGCAGCCGGTACTGAGGAATCAATACCAGTAGGGCGCCAACATAGTAGATGAACGCTGGCGGTAGGTCAGTCATCCACATGGGGCCCTCGGTGAGTATCCGATTCTTTTTTGTCTGAGTTGTAGTAATCCTCATCGCGCATCAGAATTCGACGCATTCCTCTGGCAATCACAACTAAAATGACGCAGCCCACAAAACCATAAATGGCGTAGAAGCCGGGAATGGTTTCAAAGGGATGCTCGATCTTGCGTGTCAGGATAAAGTCGAGTACGAACAGAACACTACACACCCCGTAGAAAACATGGAGGAAACGTTTAACAGTCGCGGGATTATCAAGACTGTGCTTTTGATCATTCATGGTGATTTTCACGTCTCAATATTAGAAGTCAGGTTGTAAATAAAGTCTGGAAACACAAACAGTAGAATCGTCCCGGCTGCGGTTAGGACAATGGAAATAATCATGGGGGACAGAGGCTCTGGCTGGTATATGTCAGGACCAGGTCCGTCCGTTAGCAAGAAGGCGCGCACTGGAATCACCAGTAAGTAGGCAATACTCAGTAAGGAACTCAGCATTAGCGTTGCCATCAAGACCCACTGATGAGCCTCAAAGGTGCCGGTTAGCAATAACCACTTGCTCCATGTGCCACCAGTTGGCGGGACGCCGATGATGCCCAGGCTTGCGATGAAAAACGCCCCCATCGTAATCGGCATGGATTGTCCCAGACCGTCGAGTTCCGACACTTTTGATTTATGCGCAATGACCAATATCGCTCCGGCGCAAAAAAATAATGTGATCTTGGCAAAAGCATGCATGGCGATGTGCATGGCGCTGCCGGTTATGGCCGTAGAGGATGCTAGCAGGGCACCAAGCGTGATGTAGTTAAGCTGGCTAATGGTTGAATAGGCGAGCCGGCGTTTTAGATTGTCTTCTCGCAGTGCGATCACCGATGCCACCAGGATCGTGGCTGCGGCGAGATAACACAACCAGGTGGCTGCGGGTGTTTCAGTCAGTGTGTCTAGGCCAAATATAAATACAGCGACTTTCAGAATCGTGAATACACCCGCCTTAACGACAGCAACTGCGTGTAGCAGAGCGCTGACCGGTGTAGGCGCAACCATAGCGGCGGGTAACCATTTATGAATCGGCATAATCGCGGCTTTGCCAACTCCGAAAACAAACAACGCTAGTAGCACACCAAGAACAGCAGGTGATGCTTGATCAGTTAGAATGCCGCCTTCCACAAACTCTAGTGTTCCAGCCAGCGTATAGGTCCAGATCACCGCTGGGAGTAGAAATATCACAGAGCTGCCTAGCAATACCTTCAGGTAGATTCGGCCGCCTTGCTTAGCTGCGTCGTTCCGACCGTGGGTTACCAGTGGGTAGGTTGAGAGTGTGAGTAACTCGTAGAATACAAACAGAGTGAGCAGGTTGGCGGACAACGCAATTGCCATCGTGCAGGTAATCGAAAATGCAAACCAAGCAAAAAAGGACGTATGTCTCGGTTCATTATGACCGCGCATGTAACCAATCGCGTAGAGTGTTGTGATAGGCCAGAGTGTGCTGGCGACCAGAACAAATAGCATGCCCAGCGCATCTAAACCGAATGCCAATTCAAGACCGGGAATGGGTGACCCTAGAACAATCCTGTTGGGAGGGCTATGGCCAAATTCTGCATAAAGCAAAGCGCCCACCGCTGCCATGGCGAGACCTCCTGCAAGGGACGCGCCGTCCCTGATGTTGGCCCACTTTCCCAGCAGCAGCACCAGTGCCATCGTGATTAAAGGTATAACGAGCAGCAAAGAGATTAAGGATACCGTCATCACAATGGCTCCAGAAAGACGAGCTGTGAAATCGCGGTACTGACGCCAACGCTAAATCGCGTGTCGAAGCCAAAATAGATGTTGGCGAACGCAAGTAAGCACAAGGGTACGAGTAGTGGGAGAGGAGCCTCCCGTACTTCATGCCTGGGCGGATTGAACCACGCGGCCTCGATAATCCTGAATACATAGATGGCGGCGAGCAGGGAGCCGGCTAGGATCAAAGCCGCCAGAATCCAGCGATCCTGTTCCAGCACAGAGGTCACCAGATACCATTTGCTGATAAATCCTGAGGTTGCTGGCAGGCCGATCAAGCTGAAACCCGCAATTACAATAGTGGCCATCGTTAACGGCATACGCGTGCCGAGACCGGCGATATCTTTGATAGAAACCAATCCGGTTCGATAAATCACAGCACCTAGAGCCAGAAACACAGCGCTCTTCATCAAGGCGTGGTTGAATACGTGCACGAGTGTTGCGGTAAGTCCACTCGCGCTCAGCAAACCAACACCGATCATTAGATAGCCAACTTGAGCAACACTCGAGTAAGCGAACATTCGTTTGAGATTGTCCTCGAATATGGCTTTGATGGAGCCAGCAAAAACGCCACAAAGCCCGAGCAGGATGATTAACTCATCAAAGGGAAGAATGCCCAAGGCAAACTCAATGCCGAATACGGTATGGATGATTCTAATCAGTAAATACAACGCGATCTTGGTTGCAGTACCCGCGAATAAAGCACTCACAGAGGATGGTGCATAAGCGTAGGCATTGGGTATCCAGCCGTGCAGTGGAAAGGCCGCCAGTTTCAATAGGATACCCGCAGCGAGAAAACAGAAGGCAGTTATTGCGGTTGGAGAGTCCTTTAGCTCCTCCACTCGATTCGAGAGATCAAGTAGGTTTAATGTGCCGGTCTGAGCGTACAGCAGCCCAATACCTATCAAAAAGAATGTCGCGCCGATGGTGCCGACAACCAGATACTGAAAAGATGCCAGTAGCGCACGCTTGTCTCTGCCCATCGCAATCAAGATATAGGAGGAAAGGGCGGAGATCTCTAGAAACACAAAAATGTTGAAAATGTCACCGGAGGATGCCAGGCCAAGCAGGGCGCCAAAACTTATCAGCCAGACAACATAAAATTTTACGTAGGCATCAGACTCTAGTTCGGTAGTCTGATTAACAGCCGCATAAGGCAAGGTAACGGTGGCGACGGTCGCAACAATTAATAGCATGAATGCACTTAACAGATCGATGCGATATTCAATGCCGAGCGGAGGATTCCAGCCACCGAGGAAATAGTAAATGGGGCCGTTTGCACGCACTTCTATCAGCAGTAGGCTGACAAAGATTAGGACGGCGACCGACACAGCCATTGTGATCCAGAACGCCACGCGCTCTCGATTCACCAGCAGCAAGATAGGCGCTGCGAGCAATGGTAAGATGACGTGAAGAATGGCGAGATTGTTAATGGTCATTCTGGCTGTCCGGGGTCGTCAGATCGAGTTCTGATTCTTCGATCGTTCCGAAAGATTCGCGAATGCGGACAATCAGTGCAAGCGCCAGGGCAACAGTTGCAATACCCACGACAATCGCCGTCAGTATCAAGACATGGGGTAGGGGATTCGAATAGTTGTCAACACCAGCCACGAGTATTGGTACGGAAGCGCCTTCGACGTTTGCGATGGCGATGTACAACATAAATACGGACACCTGAAAGACGGTTAGGCCGACGACCTTTTTAATCAAGTTGCCATCCACAATCGTGATGTAGAGACCTATCATCATCAGACCGAAGATTACCCAGTAAACTGCTAGGCCCATCATTTTTGTGCCTCGTCTGCGCATTGTCGGTCTTCGAATTCAAGGAAGGTTCGAAAAATCATGGATGCAACGGTGATGCCGACTCCGAGTTCCACCAGGATGATGCCAAGTAGCTGGCCGGCAACCGGGTCCTCAGTGAGTACGGAATAATCTAGGAACGCACCCCCCATTAAAACCGTCATCACACCAACGCTGGCAAACAGCAGCAGCCCAATAGCGGCCAATACCCTCGTCTCATCGTCAGAAAGGATGCGCCGCGCCGCTGCGGCGCCGAACAAAATGGAATAGAGGATCAGAGCTGCGGCGAAAATAACACCAGCCTGAAAACCGCCACCAGGACCGTACTCACCGTGAAACTGAACATAGAGGGCAAAAAGCAGGATGAGTGGAATTAGTATCCTCGTGACTACTCGTAGTACCAGGTGATCGGCGAGAGGCGGTCGCAGTGTGGACCGAGCGCCGGTGCCGTCAAAGAGCACCAGCACGCCAATCCCAGCGGTAAAGATGACAAACAGTTCTCCCAGCGTATCAAAGCCTCGATAGCTTGCAAGAATGGAGGTGACAACATTGGGTGTTCCTGTCTCGCTGATTGAATTCTCAAGATAGTCACGGCTGACGTGATTCTGCGAGGGTGCATCCGCACTACCAAAGGGCGCCATATCATGAGTGCCATAGATCAGCAGACCACCAGTTAAGGCGACGGACACAAAGGCAATTATGTGCCGCGAGGTTTTGGGAGTCTTGTATCGCCCGGTTAAGGTTAGCGTTTTGAGCATCAACAGAGTCGAAACTCCCGCGCCAACTGCTGCCTCTGTAAATGCGACATCGGCCGCATCCATGACAATAAAAAGTCCAGAGGCAATCAGACTATATAGCCCCGCCAGCATCACAACGGCAACCAGATCCCTGAATCGCATCAGTGCGATGGCGGTAGCCAGTAGGATACACAGCAGGGTGATAACGATCAGCGTTTCAATGGTGGTTCACCGTTTGTTTGTGAACTAATTTTTTTCGTCTCGCCGTCCGGGACGACACCGGCAGCCAATGCAGCTTTCGCCAGTGCATGGACCGCGGTCGGGCCTGTAATCAAAAGAAACAACAAGATCAAAGCAAGTTTGATCACTTCAACGAGACCATCCGATAGAAAAATTAGGCCGAATAGGATCAATCCGGCTCCCAGCGTTTCAGTTACGCTTGTAGCATGTACCCGGGTGAAGAAGTCTGGGAATCGGAGCATGCCAATAGCCCCGGTTAAGCAAAGGAAACTACCAACAATCAGCATTAGTGGCGCAATAAGCTGTTGTATGAGCGTCATCACTGAGCCGGGCCTCGAGATGTATTTTGTTCAAAGAACTGTAGAGCACCAATTATGCTGACGAAATTGATCAGTGCATAAACCAGTGCAATATCCAGATAACCCGGAGTACCGCTTAGATATGCGGCGAGTGCAATCAATAGGACAGTCTTGGTGCCGAGCACGTTTATCGAGAGAATTCGATCATGCAAGGTTGGTCCAAGAAAGGCGCGAACCAATGCGATAATCATCACCACCAAAATGGCGATCAGTGCACCGGCCGCAATCACGATTCTATCCGACTGACGCGGCGGTCTATCGTGGCTAGCCCGCTGACGCTGTGATCTGACAGTGCGTGGACTGTGACTTCATCGCCATTCAAGTTGAGAGTAATGGTCCCAGGCGTGAGTGTGATTGAGTTGGCAAGAATGACCTTGCCGATATCGCTATGGGGTGACGATTCAAGCACCACTATTGACGAGTTTATCGAACTGGCGCCTAGCCAGATCCGTTTCGTAACATCAATATTGGCGAGTACGATCTCCTTTCCTAGCCAGCCCCAGTAGTAAATAATATTCGGGAGGAGGTAGAGGGGTTGTGCCTCATGATCAATCACATTCATTCGCCTGGCAAAGAACACCACAACGAAAACCGAGATAGCACCAAGGCCAAGTGCCAGGGTCGTGAAATGCCCTGAGTTTGCGAGCCAGAACACGGCTAGCAGTACAATGAGGTTTGTCTGATGTCGCATGATCAGGGACTCGTGAAGAGGGGTACCGGGCAGTGTCTGATCAAGTAATCTCCAGTGGAGCCAAACACTGTCTGACGCCATCCGGTGGTGCCTCTGGCACCCGCAACAACGATTGATGGCCGGGTCGATTCAATCCGTTCTGCCAGCACATCCCTGGAGTTCGAGCGACTCTCAATGACCTCCGTAGTAGCGGACACTTCGTGTTGATCGAGAAATGCGTTAATGGAATCGATTTTTGCCTGCGCGGTTTTCTTTTTAGTATCGACGCACAACAAAGTCAGCTGTCTGCCTTCTGCCAGCCCGAGCAGGACAAATATCTGGATGGCCCGGGAAGATTTCAAATTGCCATCATAGGCAATCAGGACCTCATTACCCTCAACCGGTTCCGGTGGCGTAATGATCAATGGTCTTGATCGATACTGGAGCATGAGGCTGATGACTTCCTTTGCATCATCTGCCTGTTCCTCAAAATTGCCCTCGCGACCAATCAAGGTGACATCGTTGCTCTCAGCCTCCTGGGCGAGTAGTGAATATTTTGGTCCTATGAGTGTTTTTTCGTGGAAGCGAATATCCTGGCTGGTCAGCAACGCCTCGGCATCCTTAACATCAGCTTGATCAGTGTGACCTGTTTGGATTGATTCAATTAGGTTTTGACAAAGATTCGACTCTTTTGTGACCTCCGACGGGAAATCCAAATCTTCGATGTGTAGCCCAGTCAACGTGCAATTCCCGCGGGCGGCTATTCGACAGGCAATCTCTCGGGCAACCTGTGCAGAACGCGTGGACTCCATAAGTAAGAGTAAGTTTCGCTTCGACATTTTGCGTTTCGTCCAGTGACAATCTCATGACGTTTATACCGCTGGAAGGGCTGAGAAAAATGACGAAATGTAGCAAAATTGTAACACTCTGTTACAAGTGCCCAGGCTGATACAATTTGAAACAAAATTGTCCGATGTGAGAGCATCCAATTGATATATTACTGCTCATATGTGTGACCGTGAGATCAAAATTCTGGTCGTTGACGACGATGCAGAGATTCGTGAATTGCTTGCTCATTTTCTTGAGCAGGAGCACTTTCATGTGGTGAGTGCGAATAGTGGTCGCGGCATTGACAAGCTGTTGTCGGAACACCACTTTCACCTGGTCTTGCTTGATATCATGATGCCCGGAGAAGATGGTCTGTCGATTTGTCGACGAATCCGGGCTAACTCATCTGTACCGATTATCATTCTGACAGCCCGAGGTGAGGAGATGGATCGAGTTATTGGCCTCGAAATGGGAGCAGATGATTATATCGCTAAGCCTTTCAGTCCTCGGGAACTGATTGCGAGAATCAAGGCAGTGCTGTGGCGCACAGAGCATAGTTACAATGCACCGATTGAAGATGGACGAAATGATCGCTTTACGTTCGATCAATTCACCATCAATATTGCCTCGCGTTCCCTGGCGGATCTTGGTGGCAACGCGGTTGAATTGAGTTCTGGTGAGTTCGATTTGCTCACGGCATTTGTCCGTAACCCCCAGCGTACATTGTCCCGGGATCAATTGCTTGATCTGACACAGGGACGTTTGCTTGATCCCTTCGACAGAAGTGTTGATGTGCAGGTGTCACGGCTGCGACGAAAGATAGAATCCAATCCACGAAACCCTGACATCATCAAGACCGTCCGTGGGATTGGCTATACCTTCACACCAGATGTTGAACAGCAATGATGGGTCGCGACCTATCACTTCGCTTTCAGACGATACTGGTTGTCAGTAGTATTTTGGTGTTGTTTCATGCTGTGAGCCTGGGCCTTTATACTCTGCTTAGCGCATCGTCAGTGACATTGGAGCGCGAAGCGCAGATTGCTGACCGGGTTGTTGCAGCGACAAGATTAATCGAACAGGCTCCCCCCGGGGACCGACCATATCTAGCGAAACAACTGAGTGGCGAGTGGTTTGTTGTATCGATCGATCAAGCAGCGATTGATAGTCAGGATGAACTCGAGTCCGGGGCAGAAATAACCCAACTTATCAGCCGTCGCTTTTTACCACGAGAGCATGTTGTTGCAGCCGATTATGTAGAACCCGGGGATTCTCTGTCCCGTGAAATCACAGCGCAAAGATCTACCGGCCCGTTTCGAATTCATGAGAATCTGATTGTCTCGATCGATATGCCGGGTGGTACCTGGCTCAACTTTAAGGTTACGGGCTCTTCCTGGGAGCACATCATTGCACCCGCTGCGATACCGTCTCTTACGCTGATGACCATTGGGATCATAATGATTGCCGCATGGGCAGTGAGTCGGCCACTTCGAACATTGTCGCGGCTGGCGCAGGCCTCGGATGAAATGAGCGTCAGTGTGTCAGGCGCATCGCCACTGGATGAGTCCGGTCCCGTCGAAATCAATCGCGTAGCCCGGGCGTTTAATCATATGCAACGTAGAGTGCAGCGTTCGATGAGCGCGCAAAACGAAATGTTGGGTGCCATCTCTCACGACTTTCGAACGCCACTGACGCGGCTGCGTTTACGAGTTGAGCGTCTGGAGGATTCCGAGCAGCGAGAAAAGGCAATCAATGATATTGAGGAAATGGAGGCGCTGATTCAGTTTACGCTGGATTATGCTCGGGATAACGCACAGTCCCAAAAACATGAAATGCTCAATTGTCGTGAACTCGTGAATGAAGTGGTTGGCCAGGCTCGAACACCAGACCATCCTATCGAAGTTAGCATTGCAGAAGACCTGCAAATCAATTGCCATCCTCTGGCTATGCGTCGAGCCATTACAAATCTTGTCAGTAACGCACTTTTTTATGGCAAGCAGGTGCGAGTATCTGGTTACAGGACCGAGTCAGAACTGGTGATTGAGGTTGAAGACGATGGGCCTGGGATTCCATGCGAGAAAAGGGAGCATGTCTTCACGCCCTTTTATCGACTCGAGCAATCACGCAATCGAGATACTGGCGGGGCTGGTCTTGGTCTTTCGATCTCGCAAATGATGATTCATTCTCACGGCGGTCAAATTCATCTTCTCGAGTCAAATCTGGGCGGACTTAAAGCCAAGATTGTATTACCGACGACTTAGGTCAGAGCAAACGTGAACATCTAGTGAGTGCTGTACTCGCAGTTTGTCCCCTTACTGTCTATTCCAAATCTACCCAGCCTCGCGGATTCGATTTAACCTGGGCTCGCAATTCCGAGAGTTCGGTTTTTAGTTCATCGAATGCTTGTGGGTACAAGTTGCTGACCTCGTGGGCTTCAGTACCAGTTAAACGTGAAAGATGTTCTCGATTGCGTCCCGGATCCCCTGTGGCCCAGTTCAGCTTAAAGTTTTTGTCGCGAATGGCATCAGGCAAAGTTTCAGTCGTAGGAAAGTAATATAGGAACTCGTGACTGGCGCGGTCCTCAATCAGCGTTCCAACAATACTTTTACCGTCGATAATACGGTCGGTGGGGGGTGATATCTGTAGCAGTTCTAGCAGGGTAGGGAACACATCTGTATTCATGGCCATTTGATCGCTAACCACGCCGGCGGGAATTTTACCCGGCCAGCTAACAATCATGGGAACCCGCTGGCCGCCTTCAAGGATATCCTGCTTTCTACCTCTTAGTGGTCCCGCACTACCGTTGTAGTCAGCACCATTGTCGCTGATCACAATCACCAGGGTATTCTCGGCTAAGCCTAATCGATCCAGAGCCTGCATGATTGTGCCGGTACTTCTATCTAAGTCTTCAACCACATCGCCATAGGTGCCGCCTTTTGAACTACCGGCGTGTTCTCTTGATGCATAGTGAGGGACATGGGGGAGACTGTGGGCCAGATAAAGAAAGAAGGGTGCTTTGTCATCTTGTTGCTGCTGTTGTTGTCGTTCAAGGAACTCAACCGCTTTGTCAGTATACATTTGTGTCAGCTCAGTTTGATCGATGCCCTGGCCTGGTAGCGGCTTCCACTCGTCCCTTTCTGAAGACAGAAAACCACCCTCGCGTTCATCCTGAATCACAATCTGATCGTTGTCATACAGATGTAGTGGGTACATATCATTGCTGTAAAGCACACCGAACCAATTGTCGAAGCCGAAGTCCGTTGGCGTGTAACCTTGCCGGGAACCCAGATGCCATTTACCTACCATATGGGTGTTATATCCCGCTTGTTGAAGTACTTCAGGTAAGGTCACTTCTTCTTTAGGGAGCTCATTAGCAAGTCCAAGGACTCTCCGAGCGATGCCAATTAGATGGTAGTCATTAAAAAACACATGTCGATCTGTCCGGGTTCGAGGTGGAAATCGACCGGTCAATAATCCCGCGCGCGAGGGTGTGCAGACAGGTGAGGCAGAATAGAAGTTGGTCATCCGCAATCCCTGATTTGCCAGCGCATCCATGTGGGGTGTCTCGATAAACGGATTGCCGTAACTGGACAGATCGCCCCAACCAAGATCGTCAAAGAAAACGACCACGACATTAAACTTCTTCTGTTCGCTAGGCTCTATTTGGTTGAGATAGGATTTTTTCGCCGAGAGGTGAAAATCATCAACTGCAGGACCGGTAATTTCTACATAGGCAAACCGACCTAGAAAGAGTGCGATTGCCGCCACAAGGGTTGTTAAAAGTACTAGCCCAATGACGAGGCCGCTGGTTTTGAATAGTTTCATTTTTGGACCTTATGACATGACCTTGATGCTGTAGTGGGTCTCACTTCTGAGATTCTACCATCTGGAGAAGATACGTGGCGAAAGCATATAGTCGTTTTTTGTTCACGATTCGAAATTTGGGACTATGGCCTGAACTTGATTGACCAACTAGCAAGATCTGAGAGATCCGCTCGGAACAAACTGGTGCCTCGTGCCCATGATCTTTGCTTTGCGTCTGTCATTGCTGCAAAGTGGCTGGGCTGTTAAGTTTGATTCCTTCCTTACCTATGACAGAAAGGAAACTGGTGGCCAGTAGTAGAATAGGTCTTGTCATGAACCGTACAAAGGTCTTGCCACTAGTATCATTGCTCAGCGGTATAAATGTACAACAATGGAGGTGCGGGACCAGGTACCTGCTCACCAGAAGAAGAATCTGTGTCTGTAAACCTTTCGAAGATTGACTTGAATTTGCTCGTTACGTTGCAAGCGCTGCTTTCCGAGCGGAACGTGACTCACGCGGCAAAGCGCCTTCGACTTAGTCAGCCTACTGTCAGTGCAGCGCTTGGTCGGTTACGGGAAGTTTTTAATGACCCTTTGCTGGTGCGAGTCGGCCGGGGTTACGAGTTAACACCCCTTGCTACTATATTGCAGCCTGAATTAGGTGATGTGATTGCAGCCCTAGAGGATTTGTTTGTGGCCCGGCAAGCGGAAGGGGAGCAGCGGATTTTTCGTATCGCAGCGAGAGACTATATGACCTCATTGCTCTTGCCATCACTCGTGCGACAGATTGAAAAGGTCTCGCCACAAACAACCTTGTGTTTCAGTCGTGTCGATTCAGATTCGCTCGGAAAACTCGCGGCAGGGCAACTGGATTTTGTCATCATGCCGCAACTGGCAGATCACTCATTCCCATCAAAAGTCCTATTCGAGGATGGCTGGATTTGTGCTGCATGCAGCGGGAATAAAAAAGTCGGCAAAGTGATTAGTGAGGAAGCCTATCTAGCAGCGGAGCATCTTATTTTTCTTCCTGGACCCGGTAAACGTATTGCCAATTCGCCGCGAGTTAATAAAACTTCTACCAAACGAATAGCCCGGGTTGCGGTGGATGACTTTGCTTTGATTCCACCCATGCTGAAAGGCACGGAACTACTCGCTGTTCTGCCGGAGAGGTTTGCACATAGCATTCAAAAATCTGCGCGGCTTAAATTGCTGTCTGTGCCCTATGAGATGGCACCACTGGTGCAAACGGTGAGCTGGAATCCAAGAAACAGCCACAATCCGTCACACCAATGGCTAATCGAACAAATAAGCAGTGTGTTGGAGTCGTCGGTAACTTAGTTACCGAGCCCCATCATCTCCTCGTAGTTAGATCGATAGAACTTTTCTTTATCCTCTTCCGAGATTTCATCCAGATAGTGCTCAAAACGACCCAATGGATCGTTCGTGCCCTCGGGGTGTGGATAGTCGCTTGAAAACATGAAGAGATCACCACCCCCCTGTTGGATGATTTCTCCTGCGTTCTCCCCTGGAAATGGTGTGAACTTGATAGCACGACGTATGTAGTCGGAAGGTTGCATCGAGAGTTCGCCAAGATACTTGTCGGTCTTGCGAAACCCCTTGTAGGCAAAGTCCACCTGACGTAGGAATCCAGGCACCCATGCCGCGCCTGCTTCAATCACCCCGCCACGCAAAGTTGGGAAGCGCTCAAACACGCCGTCGTAAATCATCGCGATAAGAAAATTCTGTGGCGCATAAGCCAACATGGCGTAATCAGGGAACCGTAGGTTCTCGCCACCACCGTGAAGATCCGGAGCGCGCGTCCGGCCATTATTGTGATAGTCCTTGTGTTGCGTGATGGTGCCAGGACCGATGTGTAGCATAAATGGTATGTTCTTGTCGCACAGCAGCGCCCAGAAAGCATCATTGTCTGTATGACCAGGTGATCTTCCTCCTCTAGGACCAGCAAAAACCTGGATCGCTTTGCAACCAGCATCAATAGCAAATGTGGCCTCTTCGACAGCGCGTTCAATATTGTCGAGCGGAACATATCCAACCCCCAGGAGCCTCGGATCAGCTCTGCAGAAACTCACCATGGCCTGATTATGTGCGCGAGTACCCTGGTAAAGATGCTCTTCCGTTTTCGCCCTCAGTAGTGGACCAATCGATGACGTTGAAAAAACCAACTGGGTTTTGAATCCGAGAGTATCTAGCGCCTTTGACCGCTCGTTACCATCAAACGCACCGTAAGCACTCCAACCCTTAGGTCCCGCGATGGGGTCTTCTGCAGCAGTCTTTTCAGCTACAGAATCACCCTTGCGCGCCTTTGCCTGATCCAGCAGTCCATCGATACGATTCTTGTCTTTGCCGTACAGGGAGCGCATGTTTGGTGGCGCTGACTCATCGAGGAAAGGCTCCATCCATTCTCGAGTTTCCATTACATGACTGTCGGCATCATGCATGATTCTTTCAGCAGCGTAGGGCATTGCGTTGACCTCTTATCGGTTACGATTCTAATGAGTGAGCCTGACTTTGTTTGACTTGTGCTAACGGCAGGCATGTGACAGAAGAAATCTAGCATGATTAGAAAGGCCAGAATAAATCGGATGTATCTATGTTAACTATAGTTAATCACGATAGATCAAGGCTGAGACTAATTGGAACGATAGAGTAATTTTGGTGAGTGAAATTGATAGGAGCAGGCTTGGTTCGCATATCCTTTACCTAGAATATGATAGCTGCGGAACGGTTGAGTTGGGCTAATAGGCCCATGCCGCAATAGCTGGTTCAACATTTACCGAGATGAAAAGCCTGGGATACTTTTTAGTGCGTGTAAATCCCGAGACGCTTAAAGAATTTCTTCTAACTGCATTGGAGCAGATAATGAATCAAGTATCCCCTAGACCACTAGTATCGAACCCGATGTTCCTGTTCAATTGGGTACCAGAGTAATAAAGCGAAGCTATGAATCACCCACGAACTCACAGATTGGAAGCAACACTATGTCCAAACCCATTACTAAAGATACCGTTGGCTTGATTGAAGGGCTGACGACCACACGAGCCATCCGCCGCTACCTGGATGAGCCTATTCCTGAGGAAGTCTTAAGGGATATTTTGTTCGCCGCGACCCGCGCCCCCAGTGGTTCCAATCGTCAGCCATTTCGATTTGTCGTGCTAACCGATACTGATAAGGCGCGACAAGCAAAACAACTGATTGCAAAAGGTGCCCAGGCAGTCTGGTCTGGCAAGCGCAAAGCTGATCAATACGATCAAGGCTCCGGTGCTAAAGAGAATTCTCCAAAAGCCCGCATGGCGCGCACCATGGATCATTATGTGGAAAACTTTAAAAATGTCCCAGCGCTGATTCTGCCTTGTCTTGTGAGATATCGAGATCCCAACCCGATGGAGGGGGCATCGGTTTATCCTGCGGTGCAGAATCTATTGTTGGCGGCCAGAGGTCTGGGGTATGGCGGGGTTATCACCGGGTTTCACGGTATGGTGGAATCCGAGCTCAAGACGTTGCTCGGAATTCCGGAAGAGGTATTTATCAGTTGTACCGTCACCCTCGGCAAACCCGTTGGGCATCACGGTCCGGTTCGCAGGCGTCCGATGTCTGAATTGGTCTTCGGCGACGCCTGGGATCAGAGTCCTGATTGGGCGCAGGAGCCGCCGGGCACAGAACATACTTCCGCTGGCCCGCCGACAAAAACGGTTGGTTAATCCGTTTAATTAGGATCGGTTAAATCAGGGTCGGTTAATCAGGATCAGAAACCCGGATCATTCGTTTGCCGCGATTCTCTCGGGCTAACAAGTTGCCGTACAAAGGTAAACACGCGCTAAGTCGCGGGAGTATTTTATGGAACAAATAGGTGCTAATAGAAGCTTTGGTGGTCAACAACTGCGCTACTCACACAAATCAAAAGTGTTGAACTGTGATATGACCTTTTCGGTTTACCTGCCTCCCCAGGCAAGCGATGGTCCAGTGCCAGTGCTTTACTGGTTGTCTGGGCTCACCTGTACAGATGAAAATTTTGTCACTAAGGCAGGTGCGCAACGGTATGCCGCCGAGTGTGGTATAGCAATTGTGACGCCGGACACCAGTCCCCGGGGAGAAGGGGTGCCAGACGATCCAGAAGCTGCTTATGATTTTGGTTTAGGTGCTGGTTTCTATGTTAATGCAACCCAGGGGCCCTGGCGCGAACACTATCGCATGTACGACTACATCACCCAGGAACTTCCCGATTTGGTGCAAGGAAATTGCCCAATAGATTCGACCCGTGTTGGTATCTCCGGACATTCGATGGGGGGCCATGGTGCACTGACCATCGCGCTAAAGAATCCTGGTCGCTTTAAGTCTGTTTCAGCATTCTCACCCATCTGCTCACCGGTGAATTGTCCCTGGGGTGAAAAGGCATTAAGTCACTATTTAGGCGAAGATCGTGAGGCCTGGCTAGAATATGACAGTTGCAACTTGGTGGCAAAAGCCTCTGAGAAATTGCCTATATTGGTGGATCAGGGAGATGCTGACGACTTCCTTAAGGATCAGCTACAGACTCACATGTTACAGGAGGCTGCGGATAAAGCTAATTACCCGATGACCATTCGTATGCAAGAAGGGTATGACCATAGTTATTTTTTTATCGCGTCGTTTATTGGTGAGCACATAGCCTTTCATGCTCGGTACCTGTGATCTCAATGTTCCAGAAGTTGTGGTTTTTTAAGGAGAGTTTTAATGAGTAGTTTATTTGGTCCGATTAAGCAGTCAGGATTTATCGTGACGTCACTCGACGAGGCACTGGAGTATTGGACAAAAAACCTGAGGATAGGGCCATTTTTTCGGTTCGACCACGTTGAACTGGACTACTTCCGATACCGCGGCCAAGAGTCTGCCGTGGATCTGAGTATAGCTCTGGCTCAATCTGGTGATATGCAGATTGAACTGGTTCATCAGCATAACAATGCGCCATCACCTTACCTTGATTATTACAACAGCCAAGGTCCTGGGCTTCAACATTACTCGGTGTGGAGTTCCGACTATGACAACGAGATGAGTCGATTCTCCGAGGAAGGTGTAGGTTTACTTGCCGAAGGGCGGTTAGCGGGCGGTGTACGCTTCGCCTATTTCGAGGGGGGTGAAGATGGGCAGCCAGTTATGGAAATAGCCGACCACACTCCCGCCACCGCAGCACTTTACCAAATGATCAGTGACGCAGCCCTGCAGTGGGATGGCAGTGATCCAGTCCGTAGGCTAGGCGTTTAGACTCTGTTAATCATGACAAACATTTTGCCCGCTAAAAATCGGAGGATAGTATTTTGAAATACAACATCCGACTATTCACACTCGCAGCTGATGACTTAGAGCCAAAAGGTGCGCGAAAGAAATTGCTATGAGTAGAGACATATAATTATGGAACGAGAATTTGACACTCAAGATCCAGCAAGATCCAGGACACCCATGATCTAAATCGAAAACTAGAAGATCCAGGACACCCATGATCTAAATCGAAAACTAGAGTTGCAGTGTGCTCATGATAACCTACATTACCGGGAGCCTAGCAGGCCTAGCCTGGTTGCCAGAAAGTGAGCTGAGAATTTGTAGCAGCGCGCATAGCGCACTAAATTTCGGTTTTAGGAATGCTTTTTAGGATTGTAAATGCATCGACCTGGTTTTTATCCAGCATTGATTCAGATCTTTCGCATAGTCTTTCAACGATTGGATCGATCCGATCGCTCTCTGCCAACAATTAGGTTTTGGCAGATAGTGCTCAAGCCAGATGGTTGAATTTGGCGCATTGCTTTGAGCCAACGTGCGTTGCGCCATTGCCGAGATTGGTCGTTTATTTTGCTGGGCGTATGCTGTCCAGATGAGTAATTCCTCATATTCATCTAAATAACATAAGACGGGTAGAGGTTCAGGGGAGTCGCTTATGGATCCAAGTGGCTCTGCGCCTTTCTGTGTGTGTTTGCGACGGTGGATGGACGTGTGGTGACTATCCTCGACCCCCGTCGCAATACCCGCGCGGATAGGGTTGAGGTCCACATAAACCATGGCAGCCAGGACAGCCGTTTCATCAAGCAGTCGTTGTGATTTAAAACGGCCCTCCCAGAATCGTCCCTTGCAGCAATCCTCTTGATTCGCAAGGCGAGCCAGAGGCTCATTTAAACATCGCATCAACCATGACAATGAACTCAACCGCGCGCGTAATTCAGCCATTCGTTCTGGGTTAGTGAGCATCTCGTTCTTTGCAGCCTGCTTCACTTGTTCTGCCAGCTGCGACCCTGCTCGACGTGGAAACAACATTAACCATTTTTCAGCAACGGTGTCGTCGCTCCAGCTATTGACCCGGTCTGGGACGATCTGCACAACCATGTGATAGTGGTTGGACATCACCGCATAACCAAACAGGTCCACAGCGAAGATATCGGATAGTTTCAGCATCCGTGCTTCCAACCAGGCTCGACGATGTTCATATTCCGTTTTCGTTTCTTGATCGTAGCCACAAAGAAACGCACGCCTCACACATCTTGAACAAACGTGATAGACGCCGCCGTCAGGATCAACCAGGTGAGAACGGGGATAAGTCATGGGTGCAGGGTGTATCAGACAAGAAACCAGTGGAATCAGAGATGTCTGCAATTTGATTAGGATATTTGCTAAAGAACCTATGGGCAGATTGCTAGAAGGTGGGTGTCCCGAATTTGAAAACTATTGGTTATTGAGGTTTTTGCGCAAGCACCTGAACCACCGAACTGTGTCCGGCATGACCTTTGCCTTCCCGGACATCCCGCTCAATTTCGCGGCCGATGAGAAAGTTTAGTCCAGCAAAATCTTCCCGGAGCAATTCCAGTGTCATTAACAGTTCTTCAACGGGAGGTCCGCCGGTGCCGAAAGCGAGTTGTGCAGGAGTATAGGCTTCCAGTATCAGGTAACCACCGGGCCGCATGGCTTGCATGATCTTGCGATGCATCGCCCGTCGCATCTCATGGGGCATATGAAAGAAGATAGACACGCAGCAATCCCATGCTGCGTCGCCGAGGGAATAATCGTTAAGATCAGCTTGTTCAAATGTCAGTGATACCGATCGTTCGTTGGCTAATTGCCTGGCTTTATCAAGCGCCACACCCGATGCATCTACGCTAGTGACCCTGTGCCCAAGTTCCGCCAGGTAAACGCCGTTTCTTCCTTCTCCATCCGCGAGGCACAGTACCTTACCCTTTGGCACCTGACTCGCCACCTCAGCAAGGAAATCATTTGGCTCGGTGCCAAACACGTAGTCTTCAGTTTTGTATCGATCATCCCAGCGGGTAATGAGTGGTGTCTTTTCCAAAGCGTAATTCCCAGGTTATTTCAAAATGAATCGGCGAGTCTTTTATCAGATGTCAGGAAAAGCACCAGGGTAGATATAGCAGTTTACGAGTCTACCCTGGTATTAATGCCTCAGCTTTTAGCCGGATGTAGCTTCACCCGTAGCTCGGTATAGCCCTTAATAAAATTAGACACGATACGCTCGGGCTGCCCAACCATCTCTATCCTTTCGAATCGCTTCATGATTTCTTCCCAGAGCACTCGAAGTTGCATTTCCGCCAGGCGGTTACCCATACAACGATGAATACCAAATCCGAAAGATACATGATGTCTTGGGTTGCGTCGGTCGATGATAAAGTCATTAGCTTGTTCAATGACTTCCTCGTCTCGATTCCCCGAGATGTACCACATAACAACCTTGTCGCCTTTTTTAATCTGTTTGCCGCGGAACTCAACGTCTCGAGTCGCCGTGCGACGCATATGAGATAGGGGTGTTTGCCAGCGGATAATCTCCGACACCATGCTGGGAATCAGTTCAGGGTGGGCGCGTAGCTTGTCGTATTCTGCGGGGTTTTGATTTAGTGCTAAAACGCCTCCGGTAATAGAGTTGCGGGTCGTATCGTTACCACCGACAATGAGCAGGATCAAATTGCCGAGAAACATATCGTCGTCCATATCGTGGGTCGACTTGTTGTGGGCAAGCATGGATAACAAGTCCATGTCGTTATCCGCAGGCATGTTGGCCCGTTCCGCCCACAGCTTACGCATGGTAGCCAGGCATTCTTCGAGGGCTGCTTCCTGGGTTTCCCGGGTGAGACCCGGTACGCCGATACCAAGTTCCGGCAGTGAGGTGGAAACATCTGACCAGTAGGGAAGCTTGTGTCGGTCTTCAAAAGGAAAATCAAATAGGGTGGCGAGCATCTGGGTGGTCAGTTCGATACTGACCTTCTCAACCCAGTTGAATTCTTCATTGAGCGGTAACGATTCCAATATGGTGATGACCCGTTGTCGAATCAGCCCTTCCATTTTGGAGAGGTTGCGAGGCGCAACAACGCCTTGCACGGCTTTACGTTGATCATCGTGAACCGGTGGGTCCATAGAGATAAAATTAGAAGTGTCGCGCTTTCTTTTGGGGATGCCTAAATCGTCGAGCATCGACTGATCAAAAATGGTGATATCACGATCTGAAGAAAACGCTTCGTGATCCTTTTCGATTTCCATAATGTCGTTGAATTTGGTGACCGACCAATAAGCGCCAAACATACTGCTCTTACAATAATGTACGGGATCTTCCTCCCGCAGACGTTTGAAGTAGGGGTGCCAGAGATCCTGTTGTAGCAAAATGGGATGGCTAACATCCATTTCATCAATTGGCATGGTGGCTGGGTCAGGTAGTTGTGATGCATCTAAGACCATTTCGCTCATGTTTGGATTCCCCTATTTATCTTACGTCAATGTCTGTTTGGTAGTCGCTAAACTGTAGCACGGCCCTCCTATTCTGGCATCTGGAAACCCGATGGGATTGTTACCGCGTTCATTCGCTCCCAATAGTCATTAATTCAAAATTTTAATCATAACGATGGTTTTAATTCAGTATTGAGAAGGTTCAGTAGTGGTTAGGATTGTCTCGTTGTATTTGGATATGTATATGGACCCGGAAGCCGTGGCGGAGTAAATACGGACTGGGTTTGTTCTTGATGCTTTAACCAATAGGAAAAAACGATGATTGAGATAAGGAGATTAAAACTACCCATTAGTTGCCTCGTAGTAGCAACTCTCGCCCTGTCTACACTGGCGTCAAACGCCGATGTGGATCAGCACGAAATGAGCAAGCCAACTGGGGCTCTGGGTATGGGGAAGGTGCCTGTTACCCAGGCTAGATCAAATCAATTCTGGTGGCCGGATCAGTTGGACCTTTCGCCACTACGGGACCACGATTCCCGATCCAACCCACTCGGTGCGGATTTTAACTACGCTGAGGCTTTCGGCAAGCTCAACTTCACCGAGGTGAAGGCAGATGTTGAAGCTGTTCTCACGGATTCCCAGGACTGGTGGCCAGCGGATTTTGGCAACTACGGGCCATTTTTCATTCGCTTGTCATGGCACAGCGCTGGTACTTACCGCACATTGGATGGTCGTGGTGGCGGTGACGGCGGCCAGATGCGTTTTGATCCTCTGAACAGCTGGCCGGATAACGGCAGCCTGGATAAGGCGCGTCGGTTACTCTGGCCCGTCAAACAAAAGTATGGCGAGAGTCTCTCCTGGGCAGACCTGATGATCCTTGCTGGTACTGTTGGGATGGAAAGCATGGGTTTTAAAACCTATGGTTTTGCCGGTGGTCGTACAGATGACTGGGAACCAGATCTCGTCTATTGGGGACCTGAAGTTGAAATGCTCGCGAGTGATCGAGAGAGCACCGACGGCAAGTTGCAGCGCCCACTTGGCGCAACTCACATGGGTCTGATTTATGTTAATCCAGAAGGGCCGAAGGGTAAGCCCGACCCCGTTGGTTCGGCAAAAAATATCCGGGTGGCCTTTGGTCGGATGGCAATGAATGACGAGGAAACCGTGGCACTTATTGCTGGCGGCCATACCTTTGGCAAGATGCATGGGGCACACAACGCAGCCAAATGCGTTGGCAAAGAACCAGGCGCTGCAAGTATTGAGGAGCAGGGACTTGGTTGGAAGAATGAGTGCGGCAAAGGCCACTCCGAAGATACTGTCACCTCAGGGCTGGAAGGCGCCTGGACACAAGCACCTACCCAGTGGACGAGCTTATATCTGTCTAACTTGCTGGGCTTTGAATGGCAGCAATCAAGAAGTCCCGCCGGCGCGATTATCTGGATTCCCACGGACGAATCGCTTCATACCTCTGTGCCCGATGCCCACGTCAAAGGTAAGTTCAATCCGCCTGTGATGACAACCGCGGACCTAGCACTGAAGTTCGACCCTGAATACAAGAAGATCGCCGAGCGCTTTCTCGCTGATCCTGAAGAGTATCAACTAGCGTTTGCAAAAGCCTGGTTCAAGTTAACCCATCGAGATATGGGGCCCCGTGCTCGCTATGTAGCAGGAGAAGTTCCAGCTGACGATATGCTCTGGCAAGATCCCGTACCTGCAGCTGGTTACGATTCAATTAGCAATCGCAATGTCAAAAAGCTCAAAGCCGCAATCTTGGATTCTGGCCTAACTGTCCCTGAGTTAATTCGTACTGCCTGGGCTTCTGCTTCAAGCTTTCGTGCAAGTGATATGCGCGGCGGTGCCAATGGCGCTCGAATTGCGCTGGCGCCACAAAAAGATTGGGCTGCTAACAATCCAGCCGAGCTTGCGACGGTGATTGCTAAACTGAAAGTAGTTCAGGCAGATTTCAATAAGGGGCGTCACAACATCACGCTTGCTGATCTGATTGTGTTGGGTGGTGCCGCAGCAATTGAAAAGGCCGCGGCTGATGCTGGCGTGAAAGTTGATGTGCCCTTTGTTGCTGGCCGTGGTGACGCAACGCAAGCACAAACAGATGTGGCATCCTTTGCCTTGCTCGAGCCTTCCGCTGATGGCTTTCGCAATTACTTCGACGTGAATGCCGCGTATCGCTCGCCTACTGAAATGCTTATCGACAGGGCAGATCAGTTGGATCTGACGGTACCCGAGCTGACGGTATTGATTGGTGGTATGAGGGCGCTGGATGCTAACACCGGTGCCTCCAAACACGGCGTGTTTACCGATAACCCTGGCACTCTGAGCAATGACTTCTTTGTCAACCTGTTAGATATGTCCACGGTTTGGCAGAAGTCCGATCGAGCAGGCATCTACCAGGGTGTGGATCGTGATTCTGGCGAAGTGAAATACACGGCGACGCCGGTGGACCTGATCTTTGGCTCTAACTCAGAGTTGCGTGCAATTGCCGAGGTTTATGCATTCGACAATAGTGAGGAACGGTTAGTAAAGGATTTTGTTGCTGCATGGGTGAAAGTCATGCAAGCCGATCGCTTCGATAACTAAACCGGCTCGGTGAGATAAAAGCCTGAGCCGCGATGAGTGATCGTCGCGGCTTACATTAAAATTGAGCCGTTCAGGGGAAGGTTAGCAGTTCAAATCTGCTACTTTGTTTTGGGCGGTTTCTTTTTAGTTGCTTCTAACTTTGGCATTAAGTTCAGCCTGTCGTGTATCGCATGATGAATAAATGCCAACTTTGTTCGAACTGTCTGGGATAACACAAACGGGTAGGCGTCATTCATTCCCATACTTCTATTTAGCGAGTTTAAAATTACAGAAAACTCCATCCAGGCATCCAGAATTGTGGTGATGGATGTTTGAGAATAAAAGAATTGAGATCCTTGCGGCAAGTTTAATTCGTTAGTCCCATCAGAATCCGTCGCGTCACCGGTTACCGTGCTGGTTAGGGTGCCGGTAATTGAGAAGTTTTTCGCCGTCTCCAGGGTATCCATAATGTGCATATAGTGCGCCCATGTTTCAGCCCAGTCTTCATAGGGGTGCATCGTGGCGTATTCACTCACAAACTCAGCGCCCCAATTATCAGGTGCGCCATTTTTGTAATGCTTTTTCAACGCAGCTTGATAATCAAGTTCATCATCACCAAAGTATTGCTTAGCTAATGCATGTTTATCTTCGGAGCCGGTCATTAGCTGATCAAAGTAGTAGTGACCTAGTTCATGACGAAAATGGCCAAGCAAAGTACGATAGTGCTCACCCATTGCATGCTTTGTTTGAGAACGAGCAACTTCATCCGCTTCCGCCAGGTTGATTGTAATATGGCCGCAATCATGGCCGGTAAATACAGATTCAGTGTCGTCTAATTTGCTGACGAAGTGATCGTTAACATCCCGGTCGGTCGTAAAGTCAAAACTCAGACCGTTTTCAGGATCCTGACTAAGATTGCGCAGCGGCAGAGATAAAGCCTTTAACGCATACAACGCCCGTCGTTTGGCGACCTCCATTTTTTTCCACAACGGAATGTGCTCAACAACGGATAAATCGGGAACCGTTTCATTAAAACGACAGGCGAAGCAGAGTACTTCATCTTTGCCTTTTACAGACTCAAAGGTTTCTAGATTAACCATGCCGTTACAGACTTTATAATCCGCATTGTTATCACACTTTTGGTACCGTACAGCTGGTTCTTGGGCTTTGAAATATTGCCCACTGGCTTCATCAAACTCATAGGGCTCAACATTATCAAAAGCATCATCAAGCCCAACCGTTCTTTGGCATGACACACAGCTACTGCTTTCAAAAAACAGCAGTTGGTTATTCTCGCAGCTACATCTAAAGGTTTTCATAGGGTTTTTTCGAATTGGTTGGGTGGGATAAATTGGCTTTAAGCGTCGTTCAGTCGAGATATCACGCTTTATGGGGGTTCAATGATACGAACGTCAACCCGGGCGATGTTATCACCAATATCGAGGGGTTCAATGGTGAGAAGTTAAGGATGTACGTTGACTACTGGATCCAGACTACGAACTATTCTCGCGACCCCGCGTTCAAAGCGTCGATCCATTCCTTCCATGTCAGCCGCCGGACGGTATCGCTCCAGGTGCGGTAGTGACATCGCATCCGGTGAGTCATCCAGATCAAAGCCCGGTGTATCTGGTGATAACGTCTCCATAGCAACAAAACCGAATAAGAATGCGATGACCATGAAATAGGCGTCTGAAACTTCATCTTCAGGCGTGCCACTTTCTGCGACGAGCCCCAGTACATCGTTAGTCATGCGAAGTGTTTCAGAACCTAGTTGCCAGCCGGAACCCCAGATGAGCCCAATCAGTGAAGGACGTGCTCGCAATACATCGCGGCTCTGATGGAGAAATTGTGCGAGTCGATCTTGCCAATCACCCGCAGCCGAAATTTCAATTGAGCGAAGTGAATCGTCAATCAAAATCTTGAGCAGCTCGCGCTTATCGCGAACATGCCAATAAAGTGTTGAGACGCTAACTGACAATTCACGTGCAAGCATGCGCATTGACCATTCATCCACGCCCGACTTGTCCAGTAGTCGGTGGGCAGCCGCGATGACATCTGACTGGGTTAATGTTACGCGTCCTGCTGCTCCCTTTTTGCTCGGTTTCTTTGTCATCTATGCCTTTGCCGCTCCTGTCGACCAAACATTTTATAGACAATTATGTTGACACTAGAACAGTGTTCGAGCAAGAATTGGATTTTCTCGAACACTGTTCTAGTAATGCGACAAGAAGGCGGCAATGATGACCCAAAATAAGCCCTGCGTGTTAGTACATGGCGGCTGGTGCGGCGGTTGGCACTGGGAAGATGTTGCAGGTCGATTACGCGAGCGCGGATTGCGAATTGAAACACCAACGTTGCCCGGTATGGCTGAGAAGGTGGGCGAAGCCCAACCGGACACGGGATTGCATGCTCACATCGCAGACATTGCCGCGTTTATTGAAGATAACGATCTCCACGATGTGGTGTTGGTGGGTCATTCCTATGGTGGTGCTGTCATCACCGGCGTTGCACAGGAACCCGTTGGCACGCGCATCTCGGAGTTAGTGTATATAGATGCATTTGTGCCTCGCGACGGTGAATCCCTCGCTGACATTATGGGGCAGGAATTTGTTGCCGCGTCGCAAGCGGCAGCATTGCAAGCGCGTACACCCCATTTGATCCCGCCAATGTTCAGCGTCGAAGAGGCGATTGGCTGGACAGGTCAGCGCGCGGCAGACCATGCGGCGCGATTATGTTCACAACCCATGGCAACCAGTTTTGATGTGATGCGAGCGCCCGGAAAGCCTTCAGCTCGCCTTCACTATGTCGCTTGTACCGCTCAGCCCCTGGGTGTATTTGATCGCTACGCTCAGATGGCGCGTAACTCTCAAGACTGGTCCTACTACGAGCTACCTAGTCCCCATGATGCCGTTCATACAATGCCATTTGTTGTTGCTGGCCTTATCGAAACGTTGGCTACGTCATGAGTGATGCGCAGCAGCCGGAGAGGCTGAGTGTACTTGAGGCTGATCAAGCCTTCTTCGAGGCGTTACTTGCCGCTGACGTGGATCAACTTGAAAGTCTTTTAGCGGACGACTTCCACATAGTGGATGTCAATGAAGGGGCGGTAACGCCACGAGCGCTTTTTATTGGGTTCGTTGCATCGGGCGCGGCGGATTTTAAAAGCATCGAGACAGACTCAACCGAGAGTATTGTTCGATTATACGGTGACGCAGCGGTTGTCATTGGATCGACACTTATGCAATTTGAGCTTGAAGCAGGTGATATGTTTTCTGATCGGAGCCGATACACACACGTCTACGTACGTTCTGCATCCAACAAGTGGCTTCTTGCATCGGCACAAGGGACTAGGATTAACCCATGAAAGTACTCGGTCTCAGCGGAAGTCTGCGTAACGAATCCACCAACGTACGACTTTTAGAAGCCGCTCTTGCACTGTCACCGGCTAACTTTAGCGTCGAAATTATTGGCGTCCTGGGCAGCTTGCCTCATTTCAGCCCTGACTTATCGGTTGAATCGGACCGGACGCTCATCCAATTCGTGGACGCCATGAGAGAATGTGATGGTGTTCTGATCTCGTCACCGGTTTATGCGGGAGGTTATCCCGGTACGCTGAAAAATGCCCTCGATTGGCTGGTGGGTACCGATGCGTTCATCGACAAGCCGTTTATGATGTTAAGTGCTTCGAATCGTGTACCTGGCGTACAAGCATCATTGATCAAGGTGTTGGAAACGATGGGAGGTATACATGTCCATGCAGCCTCTGCGCTGGTGCCGTTACTTGGGAAAACTCTAGCTGTGGATGATATTATTAAAAACCGGGCGTTTGCAGATACAATCAAATTGTCCCTCGGGACATTTCACAACCATGTCCAGTCTATTCGCGATCAAACCCGTTGAGTTAGTTTTCCATGCAAAAGTCTACAGCATCACGCCGTTCCAAAAAATCGATAGTTCAGCAAAGCCAAACAGAAGGCAGAGGGCTGTTTGCCCGGGAGCCTATAGCGGCGGGCGAAATTGTTTCTGTTCGAGGTGGACACATTATTCACCGGAGTGAAGAGGGCGGACTTTCGAAACCGAATGGCTATTGGGGTTATCCGATATCTGAAGATTTTGTGCTTGCTCCACTCACGGAGCAAGAGGTGGAAGATACCATGATGTTTCTCAATCATTCATGCGAGCCGAATGTGGGGATCCAGGGGCAGGTTCTTTTTGTTGCTATGGGAGATATCGAGCGTGGTGAGGAGTTATGCATCGACTACGCAATGTTTGGCGGTATTGAAGAACCCATGCATTGCCGTTGCGGGTTTCCCCTATGTCGAGGCCAAGTATCCGCGTCCGACTGGCAAGACAAATCACTTCAGGCGCGATACAAAGGATTCTTTTCTTCGTTTGTCCAATGGAAGATAGACGCCAAGGAGAATAGCGCTTAGTTTTTGCGGCTATTGTCTAGTGAGCGCTGAAGTCGAAGTAGTAGCTTGAATTTAGGGAAATAATCTATGAAGCATTCAGGTGGATGTCACTGCGGAAAAGTGCGTTTTGAAGTTGAAACAAGCTCGCCAATAATTTGCCAATATTGCAACTGCTCTATTTGTTCAAAATCTGGGTTTATTCATCTGATCGTTCCTAAGTCAAAATTTAACCTGGTCGAAGGCGCAGCGAGCTTAAGTGCCTATACATTTGGCACAAAAGTCGCGCAGCACTTCTTTTGCGAACACTGTGGAATCAAACCATTCTACGTACCGAGATCAAACCCAGACGGTATTGACGTTAACTTTAATTGTCTAGATTCACGGCCAGAGAATGTCACAATCGAAGATTTTGACGGCGCTAACTGGGAGGAGAATCACGCCAAATTAAGCCATCTCAGCAAAGAATGAAGGGCGGCGTATGCAAGTGAGATTTGCTTCTTCTCATTCTCTTCCTCTTCCTCAACTCTCATCCCGCTTTCTCATCCCTCAATCTCATCCTGAAAAATATCCTCTATCGCCATACCAAAGAGCCGGGCGGCTTTAAACGCTAAGGGTAAGCTCGGATCGAACTTACCTTTTTCAATAGCGTTGATGGTTTGCCTTGAGACCTCGAGTTCATTGGCTAGATCAGCCTGGGTCCAGTCCCGTTCTGCGCGGAGTACTTTTAGTCGGTTTTTCATCGGTGGGCCTTGTTGCCCCAGACGATCCCAACAATAAATGTCAGGCTCATCACAAAGATCAAGTGTGAAATTTCTGGCTGGAAGGTGATGAGTTGAACATCTTCAAGCTGTTCATAACTCAAACCACATATCAAACCTGTGCCAAGTGAGAGCGCCGTGGCATCGAGGAAAATCTTCTGCTGCATTTCGTCGAGGCCTCGCAGATATGTCTTGTTGGCGATGATCATCCCAGCGCCGATGAACAGATTGAGCACTATGCCCAGAATCGACAAGCCAGTGTGGTATGCCCAGATAGACTCTGGGCCGAATCTCGCCAGCGCCAGGCTCAGTAGCCAGGCAAGCGTCCAGTAGCGGAGGCGGGCGGTATTGGTTTTCTGGGTTGCCTCCCAGCTGTTGGAATTTGTCTTAGGGTGGTTCATCTGTCTGCTCCTTTGGTCTGCTTTCGCTATCTACTTTCTCTATCTACTTTTCTATATGTACTTCTATGTCTGCTTTCTTTGTCTATATGACAAGGTAACTTTACATAGTTTTACGTATAGTGCCCTGAGTTTGCAGATAAGTAAAGCATGCTTTACAAAAAGTAAGGTATACGTGAATTCTGTGCGGGGTGCTGGGGCAGGGCGCCTGGTCGAACAAATCAATAGTTAGCTATTGACCTAAGTATTAACGCTACCTATAGTTAGGCGTATGGCTAACCAATCTATATCTCTAGATCGTGTGTTTTGGGCGTTGGGAGATCCAACCCGCTTTGCGATTGTGGAACATCTGTCCCAGGGCTCTTTATCAGTAAGTGAGCTGGCTAAACCATTCTCCATGGCGCTGCCCACTTTTCTTCAACACCTCGGTGTCCTCGAAAAATATGGGCTGGTGAGTACAAAAAAAGTCGGAAGAGTTCGCACCTGCACACTTAACGCCGAAAGAGTTGACCAGGCTCGAACCTGGCTTGAGATTCAAGAGAAGCAATGGACTAACCGATTAGACGCTTTGGACAAATTACTCGAGGACAAATCATGACGCTGAATAAACTCACAATTGACCGGAAATTTAATGCACCCATTGCCAGGGTGTGGGAAGCCTTCACAACGCCCGAGCTATTGGCAAAATGGTGGTCGCCCGAGGGCATGACAAATTATCACGCGTCCACAGATGTGCGGGCCGGTGGCGAGTTTCGTTACTGCTTCGAAAGCAGTGAAGGGGTCAAATACTGGGGGAAGGGTGTGTATCAATCGATTACTGAACCGACCTACCTTTCCTACATCGATTATTTCACCGACGCAGAAGGAAATCCCGTCGCACCTTCACACTACGGTATTCCAGGCGATGAAATCATCCCAACCCTGGTTGAGTTCAGT